>LSQX01273076.1_pt1 | contig 90616 bp, 74 predicted proteins | sample 654561 | NCBI WGS metagenome assembly LSQX01 (sample SAMN04489861, study PRJNA283612) | anaerobic digester metagenome | isolation source: 4 biogas reactors fed with cattle manure at either 37C or 55C with and... | place: Denmark: Kongens Lyngby | collected 2014 | reverse complement strand
TAGGCAGCAGCTAAAGCGAAATTATCGTTTTTAGCGGTTAATTTAAGTTTCTCGCGTTTTTAAGAGGCCAACGAGAATCCTCTACCCGCTTCACCGGGACCAATGACCCCGTCGAAACCTGTACGCCCCCGTATTGGAGCCGGACATGCATTGTATCACCTTTTAATTATGGTCGCAATTATGTTCGCTTTTGTGTAACGGCCAGGATTATTCAGTGGCGAGGTACCGGATGGCTTCTATGGCCGCATCGGTCTCGTCTGCTGTATTGAACCAGGAAAAGCTGAAGCGGACAGCGCCCTGCCGTTTCGTGCCAAGCGCTTCATGCAGACGCGGAGCACAATGTCCGCCCGGTCGCGTCGCGATGCCGAATGCGTCAGCCAGTTCGGCGGATATGGTACCGGAATCCGTGGTACCGATATTGAGACTGACGATCGGAGCACGCTCTCGCGAGAAATCACCATAACATGTCACTTGCGGCAGATCCTTTATGCCCTGATAAAAGCGGTCGGCAAGTGCCTGTTCCTTCATGCGGATGGCTTGCATACCCGTGTCATGAATGAAATCAAGCGCTGCAGACAGACCGGCGATGCCGTGCGCATTCAAAGTGCCGGCCTCAAGCCTTTCGGGATATGCTTGCGGCTGATCGTGATTGAACGTATCCATGCCCGTTCCGCCCACTTTCCAGGGTGCGATGTCAACCCCGGACCCGATCGCAAGACCGCCGACGCCTTGAGGGCCAAGCAGGCTTTTATGGCCGGTGAAGCAGAGAATATCGATGCCGAAGCGCTTCATGTCGAGCGGGAATATGCCGGCTGTCTGCGACGCATCGACAATAAAAAGGATGTCGCGGGTCTTGGCCAGTTCACCGATTCGGCCGAGGTCGAACATGTCGCCGGTCAGATTGGAGGCGTGCGTGCAGATGATGGCGCGCGTATCCGGCTGCAGGAACCGTTCGAAGTCTGCGTAATCGATAGAGCCGGCGCTGTCGGCCGGCGCGAAACTCAATCCGACCTGGCTGTCTCGTTCCAGCCGGTAGAGCGGGCGGAGCACGGAATTATGTTCCCAGTCTGTGGTCAGCGCGTGATCCCCGGGTTTCAGCACGCCGTGAACGGCAATGTTCAGCGCCTCCGTGGCATTGGCCGTGAACACCACCCGCTCGGCGTCACAAGAAAACATGGCGGCCAGTTTGCCCCTTGCCTCATAGACGATACGGGAAGCGGAGAGACTGATGTCGTGAGCAGCACGATTCGCACTTCCCATGCAGGTCAGGGCAGCGGTCACAGATTCGATCACGGCGGGCGGTTTTTTTACGGTCGTGGCGGCGTTGTCGAGATAAATCATGGCGCCTCTCAAATCAACAGGGTATAAATGGCCTCGATCGCCAGGGTATTGGCCGCTTTCAGTGCGCCCAGCGCACCGGCTTCCTCATGCGGCGCACACCAGCAGATTCCGCAGCCGGCCGAAACTGCAGACGGTACCGGGATCAATCGCCCCGGCAGGTCATGCTGTCCTGCGAAGCACTCGAACGCCATAGCGTCCGTCGGTGTCAGAAACGTGACGATCGTGCAGAGCGTTTTCTCGCGCATGGCTCTACGGACTGATGACGGTCATGGCTTCAGCGAGTGTCGTCACGATACTGTACATGTTCGTGACGCTGCCGACCGCCAGCTTGTCTTTCAGGGCGAAAAACTCAAGACAGGTCCCGCAGGTCAGAATGTCCACACCGCGCGCTTCCAGCTGCTTCAGGTCGTCCAGCACAGGTGACCCTTCCGCCGACATGAACGCACCGCCGTTATAAAGAAGAATCACCTTCGGAAGCGGCTCCAGCTGCGTCAGGGCAAAAAAGAATCCCTTAAGAAGCATTTCACCCAGTTCGTCACTTCCTGTTCCCATGGTGCGTCCAGTCACAGCCACGACCAGATCACCTCGCCCGGCGGCTGGCGCAGTTTCGGTCTCTTCTTCTTTTTCATGCGGAACGGTACACTGCATCGCAACCAGATAATGTCGCTCAGCCACCTTCTTGCTTCGCGCTGGAATATTGCGGTTGTCCGCCAGACGCAGGAGATTTTCAACGGCCGTTTCGTTGTCGACATGCACCTCCAGCACATCCCCTTCGCGCATGTCCTGCAGCGCTCTCGTTGTCTTGACAACAGGCTGCGGGCACGGTTCGCCCATTGCGTCAATCCTGATTGTCGGCATAATTTCTCGTTCGTGATTCATTTTCTACCTCGCCATGGAATGCTGAAAAATGCTTTATTCATGACCGCTGCTCATGAAAAAGACCGTTGTCATGACAAGCAAACAAGAGTCCGGTTCACTGCGCGCAACCAAGTTCAGCTCAGGAAAATAAACCAGAGCGTCAGCATGATCGCCAGTCCGATTAGAAAACCAAGCAATAGACTTTTCAGAAACGTGCTCACAAGACTCTTTCCTTTCACTGGTTCATCAGACTCGGCCGGCTCCTGCCTCGCGGGTCCCCTGCTGTCTGCATGCCGGTAGCGGGCCTGCTCGGGCGCAGCTGCACGGCGGTCCGGACCTGCATAAACATTCTTGCGGTGCTCCTGGCTCAGCCGTGTGACGTCAAACTCATCCGTTCGGACATAAACCGACTGATCGGATATTTTCGGTGTTTCAGCAGGATCACCGTATCGATCCAGCACTTTTACGGCAAGCAGCGTTCTGTTGTCGCCGGCATCTTTTTTTGCCGCCAGATCGAACAGGTGATCGATTGAGCTCGAAAATGCCTGCTGATCCGTCATCGCCGTCTTGATTTCAGATGCGGCAAGCGTTCGGTAGGCGCCGTCCGTCAGGAGTAAAAAGCGATCGTCCGCTTCAATTTCCAGCTTCTTGATATTCTGAGCGACCGGTACGTCGTGGTCCGGCCGGCGGCCAAGATGGATCAGCGGATTGCCGTCCGCGTCCTCCTGAGGAGCGGCCTGCAGGTGCAATTCACCATTTCGGCTGACATACACGGATGCCGATCCGAGTGACATGGTATAGGCGACCGTGTCGACCAGGAGGAGCAGTGCCACACTGCAGCCGGCTTGACCGAAAGAGCGCGAAAGGAGCTCGCTGCCGATCCGACGGTCGGCTTCCGCCATAAGTTCACGTATCCATTTGGGAAAATCAAAAGGGGCGAAGGGATCTTCCTTGATTTTGGCAAGATTCTGACGGGCGACCTGAAATACAATGCGTCCGGCCAGATCACCGGCACCGGGACCGCCAAATCCGTCAGTGACAAGAAAAAGCTGAGTGCGTTCGGTGAATTTACCCGATTCAACTTCCCTGCCCCCGATGAGTTCCGGCTTCATGCGGCCGGACAAATAAAGGGCATCTTCATTTACGTGCAGATTACTGCCTGACTCAGTCAGACCGTAAGCGATCGTACTCGCCATGAGGTCTCCTTAATGAATGCTGTCATGGATTATACCATACTGCTTTCGGCTCTCGATCGCTGCTTCAGCGCATCAGCCATGCGGCGCTCGGCATCCTTCTTCTTCAGATCTTCCCGCTTGTCGACGAGCTTCTTGCCGCGGGCAACGCCGATTTCCACCTTGATTTTGCCGTTTTTGAAATACAGTTTAGTCGGCACCAGTGTCATGCTTTTTTCCTGTACAAGCGAACGCAGACGATTGATTTCGCGCTTGTGCAGGAGAATTTTTCGCGGCCGGAGCGGATCGTGATTGAATCGGTTGCCCTGCTCATACGGCCGAATATGCATGCCAAGCAAAAAGAGTTCGCCGTCGATCACCTGCAGATATGATTCCTGCAGTGAAAGCTCACCTTGCCTGATCGACTTTACTTCCGTTCCAAGAAGAACCAGACCGCCTTCGAGCGTCTCGTCGATAAAATAGTCGTGATATACGCGGCGATTGTTCGCCGCCACTTTGTTGTTGCTTGATCCTGTTTTCATGTCCTGCATGTCTTTCTTGTTACAGAGGCAACACCAACCGGTTACAAAACGGGTGGTTATGCACACTGTCCACATGGTTATTCACAATTTAATCCAATATGTCCTGCACGTATGACGGCTCTTCAGCGCTTTATCCACAGTGTACACGACGGTCACATCGGAAGCACGGCATACGCATTCAGATCCAGCCCGGCAAACGATTCGTTCATGTAAGCGTGGCAGCCGGCCGCAGCAATCATCACGGCGTTGTCGGTGCACCAGGAAAGGCGCGGCATGAGCACGTCGATGCCGTGTGTCTCCTGCAGCGATTTCAGCCCCTCGCGCAAGCCGGAATTTGCTGCCACACCGCCTGCCACAACGAGCGTGTTCACGTTGAGCGCCCTGATTGCCTGTTCCGTGTGAGTGAGCAATGTGTTGACGATGGCCGTCTGCACGGAAGATGCAAAATCAGCCTGATCAATCGTTTCACCTTTCTGCCTTGCCTTGTGCAGGCGGTTGACCGCAGCCGTCTTCAGACCCGAGAACGAAAAATCAAAGCTGTCCGGAAACGAGGTCTCCGGCAGTGCAATCACCGGCCGGCCTGTTTTCGCCAGTTCGTCCAGTTTCTTGCCGCCCGGATAGCCGAGTCCCATCGCGCGTGCGACTTTGTCAAACGCCTCGCCGGCGGCATCATCCCTCGTTCTGGCGACAACCCGATAAAGGCCGTACGATTCCACCATGACAAGATGTGAGTGCGCACCTGACACGATCAGAGCGAGAAACGGCGGTTCCAGTTCCGGGTGTTCAACATAGTTGGCCGCCAGATGCCCCGCCAGATGATGGACCGCCACAAGCGGTTTCTGATGGCGATAGGCAAACGCCTTCGCGAAACTGACACCGACCAGCAGTGCCCCAACGAGACCAGGACCGTGCGTCACAGCAACCGCATCCAGATCTGACGGTTCCAGTTTTGCCTGCAGAAGTGTCATCTTCACGAGCGGTGCAATCGTCTCGAGATGCAGACGCGAAGCCAGCTCGGGCACGACCCCGCCAAAGACGGCGTGGCGGTCAACTTGCGTCGCCACCATTTCCGCCAGCACCGTGCGTCCATTTTCCACAACGGCTGCAGCCGTTTCATCACAACTCGACTCAATCCCGAGAATGCGCACCGTTTTTGATTTCTTTGAGACAGCCATACGGCCATTCTAACAGGCGATATTCGTTTCTGCTAGAATGGTGAAATGTCAACGCCCGGATTTATTTCGACTCACGAACAAAAAAAGCGGCCGATCTGGCTCTGGCTGATCCCCATTGTTTTGCTCGTGCTGATGATCGTGGGCATCGTCGTTGTAACCCTGAATCAGGCAAACCTCATCATGCGGCAGGAAGCCAAGGCACTGGAGCCGTTCGCCATCAATATTCTGCCGCGCTTTGAACCGCTGCGTTTCAACTCACTCGACGGCCAGACATCGCTGTCCGGCTGGTTTCTGAAAGCGAACCAGACGTCTGTCCGCGGGACCGTTGTCTATGTCCATGACCAGGGACAAAACCGTCTCCCTTATGGTCTCGACACGGCCGATCTGTTTCACTTCTTCACCGATGAAGGGTTTCAGGTTATTGCGTTTGACCTCAGAGCCAGCGGCAATTCCGGCGGCGACCTTGCCTCTTTCGGCTATATGGAAAGCGATGATGTGCTCGCAGCTGCCGCCGTTGCCAAAAGACTGACGCCAAACGGCCGCGTCCTGCTCTTTGGACTCGGCACAGGCACCGGTGCCGTCCTGTCGGCATATGATGCCCTGCCGTCAACCACCCGGCCGGAGGCTGAGATCGCCCGGCCGATTGAGGAACTGGAACTCTGGCGCCAGGATATCTTCGGCATTTTGCTCGATACGCCGGCCGGCAAAACCGCCGACTATATCCGCGCTCTGATCAGCGACGAAACGCCGTTCCCCCTGAACGTCTTTTTGCCGTGGACACTCCCATTCGGTGTGCGGCTGTCAGCCGGAAATCGGCCGGAAATCAATTTGTATCAGCTGTCTGCCAAGGTCGTGTGTCCCATGTGGATTACGAGAAACAGTCCCGACCCGTATCTGGACAACAGCCTTTCCGACCCGCTGATTGAGGAGCGGCTCCGCATCTTTCCAGGTACGACAAGACTCTACGAAACGTTCATCGAGGGACACGGCTCCGGCTATCTGCTGAACCGGGATGCCTATCTGACGGATTTGCGTGAATTTCTCGATCAGTGGTACGACTGACGGCTCAGAACAGATCTTTCCGTTTCAAATACCAAATCGCCAGCCCGACAAAGATGAGACTGAGACCTGTCGTCAGGACAAATGGCCAGAAGTTTGCGGAAAACCCCGCATCGTGCGGAAACACGACATTCTGACCGAAGAAGCCGGATACCATGGTCGGTACCGTCAGCACAATCGTCATCGACGCCAGAAATTTCATGACCACGTTCAGGTTGTTCGAAATAATGGAAGCATACGCATCCATCGTGCCATTGATGATGGACGCGTAGATATTTGCCATTTCCAGCGCCTGATTGTATTCAATCAGAACATCTTCCAGCAGGTCGTCGTCTTCTTCATATTTCTTGATCAGGCGACTGCGCCGCAGCCGTTCAATCACAGCCTGATTTGATTTCAGGGACGTGGTGAAGTAGATCAGTGATTTGCCGAGCTGCATCAATGTGAACAGCTCATCGTTGCTGACAGATTTCGAAAGCTGAAGTTCTGCACGGTCTATCGCCTTATCGATGAACCGCAGCAGCTGCAAGTACGATTTGGCTCCGGACAAGAGCACCTGCAGGGCAAATCGTGTATGATACTGCGTGTAAAATTCCTTGACCATGCCGCGGCTGAACCACTCAAGCGACTGAACCTCGCGCAGCGACACCGTCACTATGCCCGTATCGTGCAAAATGATGCCGACCGGCATGGTAACATATCGCGTTTCGGTGCCTTCTCCTTCGAAAAACGGAAGGTCAACCAGAATGAGCACGCAATGCTCATCGTCGTCATAGTCAATGCGCGGACGTTCTTCTTCGTCCAGGGCGTAGCGGATGAACTCATCGGGAATCGGCACTATTTGCCGAACGGTTCGGATTTCGTCCTCTGTCGGCGACGTCAGACGGATCCATGCCCCTTTTTCGAACGCATCCAAATGCTCCAGCCGGCCGGGGCTTTCCGGTTTTTCTGTTTCAAGCCGTGAGATATACATATCGAGCATGCCTAGACCGTCCCCGTGGAGCCGAATCCACCGCCGCGGTTTTGTCCGTGCTCAGATACATCGGAAACATGTTCCCACACTGCCTGTGCCACCTTGCACAGCACCAGCTGTGCGATTCGTTCGCCTTTTTCAATGCGCACCGTGCCAAGCGGAAAACCGTCCTCATCAAGGAAGACCGGGACATGCACGCCGGGTGTCAGTTCCGGCAAATCGATGCCGCGTGCCTGCAAAAACTGCTCGAGCGTGCACACGCGATCGTCAGCGCCGAGCGTTGCTGCAAGTTCGGGATGGTTTAATACCTGTGTGCCCCAGTCGGTCAGCGACGCCGTGTTGGCAACCAGCACCTTGATTTCGTCGCGATAATCGCTGTCAATGGTGCCGGGCGCATTGGCAATGCGCAGGGTCGTCCTGTAAGATAATCCGCTGCGCGGCCGAACCTGCAGCTCGTAGCCTTCGGGGATGGCAACCTTCAGTCCGGTCGGAACAAGAACCGACTGACCCGGCAAAATGACGAACGAAACCGAAGCACGCACGTCCATCCCGGCGGCTCCGCCGCTCTCGTACTGCGGCAAACGGCCATTTTCATCCATCTGGCAACGTACGGTCACCGGTTCTCGCATGCCTTCTCCTCTCGAAAAAACACTGTCAGACATTGACGTTCAACGGCTGTTCGTCATGTCGTCAAATGACTGCTGCAAGTCGCTCTCTGCCTGTTTTTTTCGTCCCTGAATTTTATCGTCGGCAGCCGGATTTACCCCCGCCAGTTTCTGCTCGTAGACACCGCAGAGATTGCGGTAGTAGAGCAGATCTTTTTTCATTTCCCAGAACTGTTCATTGACCCGCAAAAGGTCAGCCTCAGCCTCTTCCGTTCTGGCCTCGGCTGACGTCAGCGCCGCTTCGGCGGCGGATTCTGCCGCCTGCGCCTGGCGCATGGCATCAACGGCGTTCAAAAGCGATAGGACCGTTGTCGTCAGCTGATTCACGCCGGGATATCGCTTTGATGCAAGCTGCACCAGCTCGTCGGCAATGGCTGCGGTTTCACGCACGTACTGCTCGTCCTCGCCGGCCTGCAGATGGTAGGTCATTGTGCCGATTTTCACCGTTATCGTTTCAGCCATGATTCCCCCCGCTTGATTGATCGCAACCCCTGCGGCGCAGGGCCGTCCAAAAAAGTATACCGAACGCCCGGTGCGAATTCAATGAACGTCCCTTGAATACAGGAACAGCCGGTAAATCGTGTCCGGCGACAGTGTCTCCGCGCGGTCCGCCGGCTTCACTCCCAGTGTCTCGAAATATGCGGCGGCATCATGACCGAATTCGCGTTTCCAGATACTTGCGATTGTTTTTCGCCGGGTTTTAAACAAGCGTTTGAGAAAGCCGCCAAAGGCAAGCATGTCATCCGTTTTGTCGGGCGGTCGATCCTGTCGCCGTTCCAGGTGAAGCAGGGCACTGGCAACATGCGGCGGCGGCAGAAAGGCCGCGGCTGGAACGAGAAAACGAATGGCGGCCTCGCCATACCGGCGGATGAGAACGGAAAGCGGCCCGTATGCCTTGCTCCCCGGACTGCTGATCAGCCGTCGCGCAGCTTCCGTCTGGATCAGAAAGGTATGGCTTGCCGCATACGGCAGCTCGATGAGACATTTCTCAATCAGTTCCGTTGTGATGTAATACGGAAGATTTCCGATCGTCCTTGACACCCCCTCGTCCGGCAGCACCTCGGTGAAGGACATCGCTCGCGCATCCCCGGCCGCCACTCGCAGGGCGGGTGTCTCCAGTTCCGCCAGAAGCGGCAGAAAACGCGTGTCTCTTTCTATCGTCGTGACCCGGGCACCGGCACGAAGCAAACAGGCTGTCAGCTGACCGGGCCCGGCACCGATTTCCAGAACACCGTCACCTGACTGAACGCCGGATGTCAGAACGATACGTTCCAGAATACTTTCGTCAGTCAGAAAGTGCTGTCCCAACAAACGATTCGGCTCGATGCCCAAGGCGTCGAGCCGAATCTGCAAAGATCGTCTAAGCGTACTCACCCCTAGGGCGTGGAAATGATGAACATTCGCTGCATCGCCCAGCCGTAATACCGGACGTAGCTTGACTCACCGGCGTTATAGCAAAGGTCGACCTGCGTTTTGGATGACAGCGTGCCGCGGTCGGCAAGTACGGCGAGGCCGTATCCTTCAACGAAAACCACCGTGCCGAAAGGCAAACCGCCGTAGGCCGGAAGTTTCATCGCAATCAGTCCGCGCTGAGCCGGAATGCCGCTCGCTGTGCTGCGATTTCTCGGCGGGGTTTCACCCATCGCCACCGAGACGGCCAGGCCGTCGTAGTGGGTCATGCCGTAAGATGCCACCGACTGATACGCAAGCGTCAAACCGTCAACCGTAATCGTATTGTTGCCGTTTACCGTAAAGGAGCTGTAGTGCTTGTCGCCGTTCGCCCGGATATACGGACGAATCTGCTCAAGATTGTGCACGGCCGCGGAGGCACTGCCCGGTCGCGCAAAGGAAAGTCCGCTTGCAGGCGGTGTCGTCGGCGCTGCGGTCGGCGGAGACGTGGGCGCCGATGTCGGCGGGGATGTTGGCGCTGCAGGTTTCGTATCACTGAGAAGCGTATTGTAAATATAGCCGATCTGGCCGGATGACAGGGAGATGCGGGACCATTCGCTGCCAACCCCCGTCACATAGACACTCGATCCCTGCGGCAGGCTGGTCAGCACATTGGCAGACGTGGATGCGGCGGCACGCACATTTGCCGTACCGGCCGTGATGTACTGCACTTTGTCAGCGGGTGCAAACTGAGGCGGCGCCGTCGTCGGCGGGCTGGTCGGCGCTGATGTTGGCGCACTGGTTGGCGCTGCTGTCGGCGGGCTCGTCGGAGCAGCCGTCGGCGGTGCAGTCGCTGCCGGCGCGGCGGAAAGCAATGATGTGACCACATAGCCCGTTCGGCCGTCATTTAGCCTGACACGGGACCATTCCGGACCGACGGCAATTTCCGTCAGCGACGAGCCAACCGGCAGTGAAGTCAGCAGTGTGCTGTAAACCGAATCGCTCTGCCGCACATTCACGACGCCCTGCACAATGTAGCGCGTTCGGTTCACGGCCTGATAGCCAGCGGTCGGTTTAGCCGTCGGCGCAGCCGTCGGAGCAGCCGTTGCCGCCTGCGTCGGTTTAGCCGTCGGCGCAGCCGTCGCCTGCACGGTCAATGCAGCCAGCAGCGGCGATGAAACGTAGCCTTCGATCCCGTTTGCATCACGGACGCGGGACCACGTGCCGTTGCTGCTGATTTCAAAGACCTGTTCGCCGGCCCACAATTCTCGGTGTGCGGATGCGAAGACGTTCGGTTCACGGCGGAATTGACTGACGACCGTCGTCTGGCGATAACGTCCCGTTGCTGCGAAAGCCGCATTCGTTTCTGCCGGCTTGGTGTCGGAAACAGGAACAAGGTCCGTTTCTGCCGTCACCGCATCCTCACCTGACAGTCGTCTCGAAAGATAAACATCCTCGTCGAAGTAATAGACAGGCTCACGATGCCTCTCATCACTGTCAGTTGTGTTGGCCGGGGTCTCATCGTCGTCTTTCGTCTCGTCGGCCGCTGCCGGAGTGTCGGTCGCCTCCGTCGCAGCTGCCGTAACAGCCGGTGCTTCAACTCGCTCGAACACGGGATCGTTTTTCAGCTGACGGTTTTGCACCGTGCGGATCAGAAAAAGGGTACCGAAAACAAGAATCAGCAGAAGCGAAGTGAAGCCGAAAAAAAGCGGGGCATTTAATCTAAATCGTTTTTTCATCATATTTCTCTGTGCAGACAACAAAATAGGGGGCTGATATGCTCTCCCCTCGTCTACGAGTGCATTATCTTAAATCTCGCCGCCCGTGTCAAACTTGGTGCTCGCGAGATCGGCTGCCAATTCTGCCGACTGTTTCATAAAGTGGAGCAGCTCGCTGCCGTGCAGATCGTTTTGACCGAGCCTTGCCAGGTCATAAAGATAAGCGGCGACATGAAACCCCGTGTCCGGTTCATCGTTTGCATTCTGGATCGCTTCCCGCGCCAGGGCATCGATGAGTGCGCTATCTTCGTTAATCACAAGTGTACGTTCGCGCTTGAACAGATCGTCACCAAGGCCAGACTGCCCCATGCGCTCCAGCTGTTTTTGCATTTCTGTCATGCGTCTCGACTGTTCCGACTCTTCGATCATGGCGGGCAGTCCGTCATTTCCGAGCGAAACCAGACGGAGTTTCAGCGTATCGTCCTTTGCAACCTGACGGAATTTTTTCTCCAGCAGATCGCGTTTCTCCTCCTGACCTTCGGTGGTTTTTCCAAGCTCGGCGTCAACGCGGACAAATCGCTTTTTGCCTTCGGATTTGTATTCAAGGAACGACATGAACTGATTGTCGATCTCGTGATCCATCACGTAAACGGGCAGATCCTTTTGCCGCACAACATCGACGTATGCGGCGAGCTGGTTTTGCCCCGGCGTGTAATAAATATCACCGTCGGTCAGTTCATCCATTTTTGCATAACGTCCGTCAATCGTTTCAAAAATCAGGGCGGGAGTCACGCGTTCTGCAAATGCGTCTTCTTTCATCATGCCGTACTTGACGAAGAGGGCAATATCCTTCCAATAGGAAGCGTATGTCTCAAAATCGTCTTTTGCCAGACTGACCAGTTTGTCGGCCACCTTCCGGATGATATGACCGGACAGCTTATTGACGTACGTATCATTTTGCAGAAAACTGCGCGACACGTTCAGAGGCAGATCAGGAGCGTCAAGCGTACCGCGCAGGAGAAAGAGAAAATCCGGAATAATTTCCTTGATATTGTCAGCCACGAATACCTGGTTGTAGTAAATCTTTATCCGCCCTTCCAGCGACTCGTACATGTTGTCGGTTCGCGGGAAGTACAAAATGCCCTGCAAACGGAACGGATAGTCCATGTTCAGGTGAATCCAGAACAGCGGATCACGCATGTCGCCGAATACCTTTTTGTAAAATGCCTTGTATTCGTCATCCGAAATCTGTGACGGCGATTTCTTCCAGAGCGGATTCACGTCGTTCACCAGATTTCTGGCCGGTTCGCTCTCCCCCTCCGCAGCAGCCGTATCCACGAAATAGATGGGCCATGACATGAAACCGACGTACTTGGTCAGGATGCGCTGCAGCGAATGTGTATCAAACTGTTTCCTGGCTTCATCGTTCAGCGTGAGAATGATCGACGATCCGCGCGTGTTCTTTTCTGTCGCCCCCATCTCGTAATCGATGCCATCCTCGCTTTGCCAGTAAGCTGCCGGCTCGTTCGCATAGGATTTGCTTTCGATGCGTACACGATCCGCTACCATGAAGGCTGAGTAAAAGCCAAGACCGAAATGGCCGATAAACGCGCCGCCGTCGGCCCCCTCCTCCTTGAATCGCTCGGCAAAATCAACCATGCCCGAATAGGCGATCTGGTTAATGTATTTCTCGATTTCCGCCATTGTCATGCCGATGCCGTTGTCTGAAATGGTCAGCGTACCCGCGTCTTTGTCAAAGACAATGTCGATCGCAAGTTCAGTCTCGTCGTCATCCGCCTGTCCCATCAGGCGCAAACGACTCAGTTTCGACAGTGCATCGGCTGCATTAGAGACAAGCTCACGCAGAAAAATATCCTTATCCGAGTAAAGCCACTGACGAATGATGGGAAAAATATTCTCTGTCGTGACGCCTACCTGTCCTTTTTTTATGTCCATTCCTTATCCTCCTGCCGCCTGCGGCCGCTTTATAATCATCTGGTAGCGTATCGATTTGCGGCAAAATATTCAAGTTTTAACCGCCGGATTCTGTCAAGGCGGTAACACGCTGACGGTCGCCTTCAGTCTGACGCGTTATACTTATGCAATGAATCTGCAAGCCGTGCGAGGTATTTATGAATAAGAAAACTGACAGTCAGCAGAACCGGCAGGGCACGGGGCAAAAACGAAAAAGACGCGCCGTCAGCTGGTTTTTGAACATCCTGATCGCCGTGCTGATCATCTCCGGAGTCTTTTTCCTTGCCAGGCCCCGTGTCATAAATTATCTCAGCGACCAGAAAACGGAGGAAGTTCTGAGTCTCGTTGAAAACTTTGAAGAACCTTCGGTGACTGTGGTTATCGGCAGAGATGAATATCAGGTTGCCGGCGAAGAACTGGAACAGCTCGTGTTTGAGGAAGAACTGCAGCCCGGTGAGACTGAGGCGGACGAGACAAGCGAGGCCGACGAGGATGATGCGATCCGGCCAGCTGAGATCGTCAATCTGTATGCTACCCTGCAGATTCCGAAGATTGACCTGACGATTCCCGTGGCAAATGAAGCGACACTTTATGCCATACGTCTGGCGGTCGGTCATTGGAGTCCCGGACAGCGCTTTGGAGAGCAGGGCAATGCCGTCATTTTCGGCCATTACATGCAAGATTACGGGCGCCACTTCAACCGTCTGAACGAAGTCATCCAGGGCGATCAGCTGATCGTAACCACATATGATGCCGTTTATGTCTACCAGGTCGATCGCCAGCTTATCATCTATCCGCAGGACCTGCTCGCATCAATTACTGCGCCGACAACCGACGCCAGACTGATTCTCGTGACCTGCACGCCGACAGCTGAGCAGCGATTGCTCATCTACAGCCATCTGGTTGAGGTCATACCTGTTACCCGCTAATGCGTGCGAAGCAGACTCGCAATGAAAAAGAGGGGCGTTCCAATGGGCTTGTTTCCCGAAACGTCCCTCCTTTTATGCTTGCCGTATTAACCGTCAGCCTTCGCCCATCAGATCGTCCAGCGACAAGTCTTCAAGCACTTCCCGCAGGATAGCGGCTTCCTCACGGCTCAGCGTAATGCCTTTGCCCGTTCTGGCATGGTCCGGCGCCCAGTCGCGAATGTCCAGTTTCGGTTTGTTGTTGTTCCAGCTCACAAGATTCAATTCACGGTTCCAGCCGGATTTACTCGACGAGAGCACCGCGATCTCCTTGATAATTTCGAATTTAATTTCAGCCATAAACCTCTCCTTGTTGCTCTGCCGCGTATTGTGACAAGACCGATCGGGATTGTCAACTTGCGACGATCGGCGTTTTCTCAACTTTCCATATGCCGCTGGCATACTCGCCGATAGTACGGTCCGACGAGAATCGCCCCGAACGGCAAATATTTACCCAGCACTTCTCTGCCCACTCGATCGGATATCTATAAGCGGCATGCGCCTCTCGCCGACGGTCCCGGTAGGCTTCAAAATCGCCAAGTACGTAGAACGGATCGGCCCCTTCCCAGCTGGACCCGGCGATCAGGCTGTTGTACAGATCTGAGAACATATTCGTGTTGTTGTCTGCAAACGTACCGTTCACGAGTGAGTCGACTGCCCGCTTCAGGCCGCTGACATTCTGGTACTGCCACTGGGAGTTGTAATAGTTTTGCGTGGCGGGGAATTCGTCTATGGTCGGACCGAACATAAAGCTGTTTTCTTCGCCCACTTCTTCCAGAATTTCAATATTGGCGCCGTCGTACGTGCCAAGCGTAAGCGCACCGTTCATCATGAACTTCATATTGCCCGTGCCGGAAGCTTCTTTGCCAACCGTGGATATTTGCTCTGAAATATCGGAGGCGGGAAATATCTGTTCAGCCAGGGAAACCGTGTAGTTTTGCAGAAAGACAACCTTCATCTTGTCGTTCATGTCCGAGTCTTCATTGACAAGCTTGGCGACCTCCGAAATAAACTTGATCACCGCTTTTGCCTTGAAATAGCCGGGGGCTGCTTTGGCCGCAAAAATGTAAGCGACCGGCGTGACACCGTTTTGCTGAGGCTTCTCCTTCAGGCGGTAATACTGATCCAGGATCAGGAAAGCGTTCATCAGCTGGCGCTTGTATTCGTGGAGACGCTTCACCTGAACATCAAAAAGGAAACTGCTGTCCACTTTTATCCCGGTATTTTGCAAAATCGTCCGCGTAAGATCCTCTTTGTTCTGCGACTTGATCTCGAGAAGACGCCGCATGATATGACTGTCGTCTTTGAAGCGTTCCAGTTCAGCCAGCCGGTCGAGATCCGTCACCCAGGCATCCGAACCGGAAAGTTCAGTGAGCAGACGGGACAGGCGGGGATTGCTCTGGTAGAGCCAGCGGCGCGGCGTGACGCCGTTCGTCTTGTTGTTGAAACGCGTCGGATAGACACGATAGAAATCATTGAATACGGTCGACTTCAGCAGGTTCGTATGGATCGACGCGACACCATTGATCGAATAGGACGCATATATGGCTAGCATCGCCATGTGAACCTTGCCGTCGTGTATTGGTGACAGCTCCTGGATTTTCTCCTGAGTAAAGCCAAACTGCAGCGCTTCCGTCTCAAACTGCTGATCGATCAGCTCGATAATCTGATAGATGCGCGGAAAAAGGAACTGAAAAATGCCGATATCCCATTTTTCCAATGCTTCATGCAGAATCGTGTGGTTCGTGAAGGCAAATGTCTGTGAGACGATCTGCCATGCTTCATCCCAGCTCTGCCGATATTCGTCAAGCAAAAGACGCATCAGTTCGGGAATCGCCAGCACGGGATGCGTATCGTTCAGCTGGATGCTGTTCAGGCGGGCAAACTGTGTGAAATCCTGGCCGTGCACCGCGGTGAACTGCTTCAGTATAGTCTGCAGCGATGCCGAGACAAAAAAGTACTGCTGCCGGACGCGCAATACTTTGCCGTCATACGATGTATCGTTCGGATAAAGAACGCGGCATATATCGAGCACTCTGTTGCGCGAAATCATGGCATCATCAAAACGCTGCGAATTGAACAGATTGAAGTCGAATTCCTGAGCTGGCTCAGCCTTCCAAAGGCGAAGCACGTTCACGTTGTCTGTACCGAATCCGGTGATCGGCATGTCGAACGGCACGGCAAACACTTTGAAGTCATGAAAATCGACCAGCACTTTGTCTTCACGGCGCGGCACGACGAAAGGATAGCCGTCTTCCATCCAGGCATCCGGATATTCCTTTTGGAATCCGTTTTCAATTTTTTGCTTGAAGAGACCGTAACGGTACAAAATGCCGTAGCCCGTCACCGGATATTCGGCCGTCGCGCAGCTGTCGAGAAAACAGGCTGCAAGCCGGCCAAGACCGCCGTTGCCTAGGCCTGGATCAGTCTCTTGTTCCAGCAACTCGGCCAGATCGACGTCTCTTTCGGCAAGCAGATCACGTACCTCGTCATAGATGCCGAGGTTAACCAGATTATTTCGGAGTGAGCGTCCGACGAGGAACTCCGCACTGAAATAATGTGCCTGCCGCACCTGGCTGTAGCGGTCACGTGTTGCCTCCCAGCGTGCACCGAGTTCCTGGACAGTAACCTTGGAAAGAACTGCCCATAATTCCTTTTCACTTACGGTTTCGAGCGTCTTGCCGTATTCGGCAAACGCACATGCGCGCAAATAATTCTCAAACTGCTGTTTGTCAAAAGACATATACTCTTCTCCCAGCCCCGTTGATTCACGGCGGCAAACATAGCCACGCCATTATAGGGAACGAATCGGCCCGACGCAAATCAACCGGGAGAAATGGTGATTGGCCGCAGCGGTTCAATCTCCTTTGGCGTGACACCGAAGTATTCACAGAAAACGTAATACGCCACGTCAGAGATCAGATCGCCGTAGCTGGAATCTTCAACCATGCAGGCAATCGCAATTTCGGGATCATTTGCCGGCGCGAAGGCCACAAATACAGCATTCAGCGTCGCACTGTCACCGTAGCCGATTTCAGCTGTTCCCGTTTTGGCAGCCACTGACACGGGAAAATCATTGAAAAGCTTGGCTGTGCGTCCATTGCCGCTTGACGTCAGATTGACCATGCCGGCGCGGATGGCGTCGAGATTGATCTGTTCAAATCCGAGCGGCTGCCGTTCGATCTGCTCTTCTCTCACCGTGACGCCGTTTGAATCAATAATTTCCGATATGACGTGGGGGCGAACGAGGAAATTGGTGCCGAGCGCCGAGACGCCTCTGGCCAGCTGGAGCATGGTATAACTGTTGTCGAACTGGCCGATGGATGTCTGACACGTGTCAGCCTGAAACCAGTGCTTGTCCTCGGGCAGACTGCGCAAAAGCGCCTTCATTTCCCGGCTGGGACGGATGCCGGCGACTTCGCCCGGCAGATCAATGCCGGAAAGTTCGCCCAGTCCGACTATTTTGGCGTAGCGCGAAATATTGTCGATACCCGTCGCCATGCCCATGTGATAGAAATACATGTTGCATGACGTCGTCAATCCCTGGGTCAAATTCAAAGCACCGTGCCCGGACGTCGGTCTCTGCAGGCAGCTCCATACCCAGCCGCCGATATCTTCCGTGCCGACGCAGTTGTAATACGTATCGTAGACGGATGTTGAGCCGGATTCCAGCGACGCCAGGGCCGTGAATACCTTAAATGTGGATGCGGGGGCATAGTTTTCCGAGATGGCCCGATTCAGCATCGGCTTCGTCTCATTGTCTGTCAGATAATCGTTGACGCGCTCCGCCGCACTCGGATCAACCGACTGATTGACAAAGTCCGACACTTTATAATCCGGCAGGCTGCCGATCGCATAAATCCCCCCCGTTTGCGGATTCATCACGACATATGAGCCGCTCTTTGCCGTGATCGGCTTTTCCAGCGGAAGTGCTCGCAGCAATTCCATCTGCCGGCCGAGCGATTCAACGGCCACGCGCTGTATGTCAATATCGAGCGTCAGGCGCGTTTCCGCCCCGTGCTGCGGCAGGCGACCGCCCTCAAGCGGCATCTGTGTTTCATCATCGACAAAAACCAGGTACGGGCGGATGCCGTCAATGCCGCGCAGGTAGCGTTCGGCACTCAGCTCGATGCCCGATTTGCCGACCATCGCATCGATCCGGTAATCGAACCGCTTCAATTGCTCGTGTTCACCGGACGTGATGGCCCCGATGTAACCGATCGCGTGTCCGGCATAGTCTGCATAGGCACTGTATCGGCGCGCATAATGATTTTCCATGATTACTCCGGGAAAACGGTACGACTGATCGTTGATGATTTCCTCAACGCGGCTGCTGATATCGTCGACAATAAGGATTGGATTACCGGTGCGGTAGAGCCAGTTATTCTCCAAAAGCGTATAGCGCAAAGCCATGATGCGATACGCCTCGCGGTCCGTGTAACGCCGTGAACCGCCGGCTTGCCGGTCCTCGATACTGAAGAAATCGTACAGCAGAAAATCAAAGAATTCGGCAGGATTCATTTTCACGGTTTGCTGCTGACGGAGAACTGTCGTTTTCTCGGGATCGATCAGCGCGAACAGATCCCGGTTCGTCTGCCAGGTGCGAATGTCGTCTGCCTCCCGCTTGAAGACAAAGGATGTCTCGGCCCCTTCCGCTTGACTCCCGCTCGAGATGTCGAAGTAGTTCGCCAGATTGCCCCGATAGACGATTCCGTCTTCAAGCAGCAAGTCCGACAGATCGAGAAGCATGCGGTCGAGGCGGACAGTGGTGATGCCGGAATCAGCCACGTAAAGTGCCCTGGTCTGTTCGGAAAACGCAAGCGGGACCCCGTTCACATCGACAATGTCGCCGCGCGCGGCCGGCACCGTCATCTGACGGCGCTTGCCTACCGACTCAATCACGCCGCTGACCTGATCGTCCCCCAGCTGCAGCTGTGCCGTGCGTCCGAGGATCAGCAGCAGCATCGCGACAATGAGGACAAGCAGAATATAAAACCGGCCGTGTCCTTCCTGCTGTTTTGGTTTTTTATCCTTTTTATCGACTTTATTAAGTGAGGTCGAAGACGTCATGTTCTACTCCTCCGGCTTTCCCGTAGCTCAAGTCAGACTGTTTCTTACGCTTTTTCAATGGTAGCAAAAAGAAGAGAGCGAGCACAAAAGCGCCGGCCGCCGCATTGACGAGAAGCCGCATCGGCAGCTGGCTCAGGGCTCTCGACCAAATCACCTGCGGATCGTGTGGTATCGACTGTGACATTGGCCATAAAACAGTGAGTACGGTCATAACTGCCGTGTGAAATACGGTCGCTGCCGGCACGGCAACAGCCGAAAACAAGAATCGAAATCGTCGGTCAGCGTGATTCAGAAGCGATGCGGCCAGGCCGATATACATGCCGATCAGCATGCCGGGACCAAGCAGGCGGCCGGCCAGAAAGTCGCGAAAAAAGCCGGCGGCAAGGCCGACTCGGAAGCCGTAGTGCCGGCCGAACCAGATGCCGCCCAAAACAGGGAGCATCAGGAGCAGATCCGGTATCCGATATGGCGTGTGAATAAGATGTGACAAGAGACTTTGCAAAAGTGAAGCGAGCACAAGGTAGATGATCGTGACTATAGTTACGCGGCGTCCGGACATAAGACTATTCCCCGACAAGGACAAAGACCGCGGTCAGGCGATCAAAGGACGTGGCCGGCACAACGGTTGCTTCCAGACTCCGGCTGTCGTCAGCCAAGCGAATTTCCGTGATGGTCCCGATCGGCAGTCCTTCCGGAAACACACCGCCCGCTCCGCTCGTAACGATACGGTCACCGACTGAGATACCGGCATCGAGCGGGATGCGGTCGGCATAGACAAGATTGTCGTCTTTCAGCGAAATATCGCCGCGGATGCGAAGTGCCACGCCGTGACTCCCCTGCATCCGTGCGCCGGCGACAAAACCTTCATGCACGATCGGCAGCACTTTTGCTGAATCGAGATCGGATGCCAGCACCCTGCCGACCAGGTTGGAGTTTGCGTCAACGACCGCGTATGAGCGTTCAGCATCGATAATCAGGCCGTCCTTTTGTCCCAGATTGATCCTGAATACGTCGTACCACTCGCCGATCGCACGATTCATGATATAGCCGCCCCTGACTTCCATGTCCGGAAACAGCGAGATGAGACCGAGGGCATCTTTCAGCTCTTCAAACTGCTTGGCAGCATCTTCGCTCTGAGCAAGCTCGTTTTGCAAACGTGCATTCTCAGCTCGCAGCGCCTCATTTTCGTTGCGGATCCGGTCACTTTCCGTGAGCGTGGAGAGCCATCCGCTGACCGCATGCGTGACTTCCTGTCCCAGCCGAACAATCGGATTGAAGACGCGCCCCAGTGGCGACGTCAGATGCATCAGCGGGCTGTTCGGCACCAGCGTCAGCACGATGAGGGCGATCAGCGCGAGCGTCGTAATCACAATAACAAAGATTTTTATGCGGGGTTTTTCCGCCATCAGAGATCCTCGCAGGGCGTCCGGTTGACGCGATTTGGCGGTCATAATCGAAAGGCCGCACCGCTCATTTTACCCGTTTACGCGTGATTTGACTAGAAAGCCGGGCCGCTCACAGGCGGGCAGCGTTCCCTACAGGTGCCCCTGCTGTTTCAGACTGACAAAACGCCCTCTCGCAATGACAAGATGATCCAGCACCGTGATGCCCATCATCCGGCCGATATTGTCAAAGACCCGGGTTGCGTCGATATCGGTTTTGCTCGGTTCGGCATCACCGCTCGGATGATTATGCGCCAGCATAATCGCTGCCGCATTGGCTTTGAGCGCAAGACGGAAGACGTCCCGCGGAAATACAACTGCTGCCGATAATCCCCCGGCCGACACCAGTTCGCTCCGAATCAGGCGATGACGCGCATCCAGCAGCAGCACGTGAAACTCCTCACGCTCCAGATCAGCCATAAAAGGTGACAAGATGCGGACTGCATCATCCGGCGATTTTATCGGTTCGCCGCGTTTGGGCGGGCGCGTGCGCTCAAGGCGGCGCCCCACTTCAACGGCTGCCTTCAGTACGATCGATTTGACGCGGCCGATGCCGCTGTACCGCTGCAGCTCCTCAAGCGAAGCCGTGTTCAGAATCATCAGGCCGGCATCGTTCGCCAGCAGCGAGCGGGCCAGATCGAGCGAATTTTTGCCCGCAATACCGCTTTTCAAAAGAATGGCAACCAGTTCCGCGTCCGACAGATGCGCGGCACCGCGCCATTCAAGTTTCTCGTAAGGACGGTCATCCTCCGACAATTCCTTCATAATCAAAGGGCTGTCCTGACGGTCCGTCATGCAGCCTCGCACGCATAGGCAACCAGCAGGAAAAGTGCCGTCTTATCATCGATGGTGCCGCGCCGGATATTCGTATCATAGTCAAATCCCTTGCTGTGAATGGCATACAGCTGGCTGTCCGAAAAGCGTCTCGCCTGAGCTGCTATCTTTCGCGCCACAAATGAGGGCACCTTGAGTGTGTCTTTGATCAGATTCGGATCGCCTGTCTCCCTTGCGACCATCAGCTGTCGAATCTGGCGCAGAATCATGAAGGAAATCTTCGGTACGGCTTCACGCTGGTTCAGGAGTTCGTCAATTATCGCAAAGGCGATGCCGGCCTGCTTCTGCGACACCGCATCCATCAGATCGAAAATTCGCACGGACAGCGGTGCCGGAATCAGAAGATCCATGGCGGTCTCGCCAATGGCCGTCTCCCCTTCATGCTGCGCATAGAGCATCAGCCGCTGCAGCGCATCGGCCAGTGCATACATATCGCTGTCCATGCGTTCGATCAAGCGGCTTGCGGCCTGCCGTGACAGCTGCATGCCCGCCGCTTTGGCCAGTCGCGCGAGCCAGATCGAAAGATCTGCCGGTGTCTGCTTTGAAAGCGTCATAAAAGCGCCGCCCGCCGCCATTACCTGTTCGCGACGTTTTTTTGCCGCACCGCTTTTCAGCACCTTGGCTTCAATCAGCATGAGACAGGAAAAATCCGGCAGTACCGAAAGGTCGATGTGATCAGCGCTGCCGGTATTGGCAAACAAGTCACTCTGCCTGACGATGACAAGTTTCTTTTCCGAAAGCAGCGGGGGTGTATGCAGTGCGTCCTGCACTGCATCCGCTTTGAATGTGTCAAAAACAGACAGATCAAAATCGGTCGCCTGAGGATTGATCAGCGCATCGATCAGCTTATTTTTCACCTGATCGATCAGGTAGCGCTCATCGCCTGCCAGCACGTAAACCGGTCGCGCTCGGCCGGCCTGCAATTCTTTTGTCAGCGCTCTTATGGTGATGTCGTGTGTTGTCTCAGCCATGTATCTGCATCCACTTTCCTGCCGTCTGTTCTTAATCTTATCGCACCGGCGTGATCTGTGCGACAGACTTGGCTGCCGACAGCGGCCAGATTCGACAAAACGTCCGGTGACGGGTGTCCATATGTATTGAATCCGACCGAAATCACGGAAAGCTCGGGACGAACTGCACGCACAAATGGCAAGCCAGTCGTGAAGCGCGATCCGTGATGAGCCACTTTCAGAACCGTGACCGGCTGCAGTTCGAGTGCCAGCATGGCAGCTTCCACCTCAGGCGTCGCATCACCGGTAAACAGCATCGTCACATGCGAAAACGCGAGACTGAGCTGCAGCGACCGGTCGTTGGGATCGTCCCCCTCGGGAAAAACTGGCAAAACTGTCATCACTGCCTGATTTTCCTGCACAATGTCCCCGGGCATCAGCTGCAAAACCGGCACGCAATGATTCTCAGCTGCATTCAGCAGTTCCTGCGACAAATCGGCTTCCTTATAAGGGCTCGGGTCGGCCGGTTCCTCCTTATCCGCGCGTCCTTCCAATCCGCTCAGCGCAATTTGCCGGATTTTGCCAAGTTCGAGCAAATCCAGCACACCGCCGGCATGGTCACTGTGGCCGTGGCTGACAATGGCCAGATCGATCTCCGAAATGCCCTGTGCTTTCATGAACGGCCAAATAGTCTTATATCCGTGCGATCGCTCGCCACCGTCAAGCAGCCAGGTCGTTCCGTTCCTGAAATGGATGACGGCGGCATCGCCCTGTCCCACATCGAGAAACCAGACGGTCAGGGGCGGTGCCGTTATCCTTCTCAGTGCCGGTGCCGCGAATGTGAGCACCACGACAAGCAAAACAGTCAGCACGAGCGGCCCCACTCGCTGATGCCGAATTCGCCACTGATTGACGCGGGCGGCGCTGTACCCGGCAAACAAAGCGAAAAGCAGAAAGGCGAATATGCTCACGTATCCAGGCAGCCACAAGCGGCCGGGATGCACCGTCACGTTCACAACCGCCTCGAAAATCGCCGTCAAAAGTGAAAGCGGCGGCTCAATGATCCAGGCAAAAATCGGCGCTATCCCGAGCAAGGCGAGCAGCGGCAGGCAGGTCACGGTAAGGAGCGCGAGAACCGTCATACTCTGAGCCGCAAACGAGACGGCCACATTCAACACGATGGAAATTGGGGTTACCACTTCATTTTTGGCCATGAGCAGAGGCAGAACGGCTGCCTGTGCCACGGTGGTAACCGCAAGTGCCCCGACCAGGCGGTTTGGCAGCCAGGGCAGGACGCTGTGAAGGTATTGTCTGAACGGACCCGCCAACAGATGTATTGCCGCCGCAGCCAGTATGCTCAGCCAAAATCCCGTCTGCAGCAGCCGATACGGAAATGCAATAAGCATCAGGAGAACAGCACCGGAAACCGTTTCCAGCGCACCGATGTATCTTCCGGATACCCCGGCGGCCATGCCGATCTGGCGCATCATCACAGCCCGCGTCACGCCGCTGCGGCCGCCGGCCAGAAAATAGATCCAGATCATGAGCACGGTTTGCAGCAGCAGCCGCCGGTTTCGGGCGGCACGGCGCATCCGTTTCGCTGCAAGAGGTGCCAGGAGAAAGCCGACATGCATGCCGGACACAGAGGTCAGATGACTGAGAGACAGCTGCGACAGCCGACCTGCCTGAAGATCGTCGAGTGCACGGCCGCTGCCGCCGCTGAATGCGGTCACCCACCCGGCCAGCGATTCCGGCAGTGCATCCGAAACCGTGCCGAAGATATGCCGCCTTGCCGACCAGAGGCCAAAGCGAAGCCGGGCCACCGCGCTGCCAGCGGGAACGGGTGAGTCAGATGCGCGCAGCCGGACAGTGCCGACCGCACCGAGGCTTAGTACCCAGCGCGCTTCATTAAAACCGCCGGGATTGCGGGCCTGCTGGCCGGCCGATGCGGGGCCTTTGACTGTCATCGCATAGCCGGCCTTCAGCTGATTGCTCCGGCCGTACACGACGAGGCGGCGGCCGTCCGGCAAAACGGCGACGGCATAGGTATAGTCTTTGGCACCTGCGGTGACCGGCGCCCCCTCCACAATCTCCAGCCGCAGCTGCTGCGGCAGCGGTGCCTGCACAAAATGGCCGCGAAGCGCAAAGGACAAGATCAAGAGGAGGATGACCGCCGCGTGCATCATTTTTGCCGGCGCGATGAGAAAGATCACGGCAGACAGGACAAACAAAACTGCAGTGACAGTAGGAGCAGCAGCCAAAAGTCCCGTTCCGGTCAAGATGCATTGCAAAGCCAGAAGAAGCAGCGGCCGCCGGGACAGCGACCTCACCATATCGTTCGCCATGAACCCAGCGTATTCGCAGTTTTGGCTGAGACCGCCGAATTCGAACGCCGAAAACAGCCGGCAAAGGCTAATCGGTTACGGCAGCCTGCAAATCAAAATGCGCGGCAATCGCATCGCGCAATTCACGGATTCCCGTCCGCTTTTCAGCCGAAACGGCAAGCAGCCGGCTGTCTTGAAGACGGTACATCTCCCGAAGCCGGTTCAATTGCTGCTGCATAGCCTGACGGCTGCTCTTGTCTGCCTTCGTCAGAATCGGCAGAAACAAAAGACCGGCTTCAGTCAGATACGACAGCATGTGCAGATCCAGCGCGGTAGGCTCATGCCGGCTGTCGAGCAGGAACAAGGTGAGGTCCGGGCGGCGGCTCATGACGAACGCTTCAGTCCGACTTGAAAAGACCTGCTGTTCTTTTTTGCCGGCTCTCGCGTACCCGTAACCCGGGAGATCAACAAGCGTGAAACAGTCATCCACGTTGAACAGAAGAACAAGTCTCGTTTTGCCGGGCGTCTGCGAGACGCGCGCGTGCTTTTGCCCGGTCAGCACATTCAGCAGACTCGATTTTCCGACATTGGACTTGCCTGCGATCATGATGAGCGGCTTATCGTCAGTTGGCACCTGATTCGGGTCCGCAAACGATCCGATGAATTGTGTGTTCCTGAAATTAACGTGTGTCTTCATTTTCAAAAGATCCTGTCGCGCTTTCTTTGCTATAATATAAGTGGATTTACTGATGGGGGACTCGCCATTGCAAGACCGAACTCAATCGAACCGCTACGGCTCATTTGGTCAACTCGCAGACGACTACCTGGCGCCGAGAGCGCCGGTTGCCGTGATTGACACTCAAGTCGATCCGATATTCTCGGATCAAATCAATTATCACATGCGAAATCTGAGGGCGCAACACGTGCGCCAAAACCCGCAGCTGGATCTTCTTCCAGGCTATTTTCGCGCCGATTACCGGATCAGAGCCGATCTGACGCGCTTTGATACGGGTGAAGGTCGAGCGGCCGTGCTGGAGACTGTGCGCGGGCACGACCTTTTCATCATCACCGATGTGCTGAATTACGGACAGTACTACACGCGCTTCAATCAGATGGTGTCAAAAGCGCCGGATGAGCACTTTGCCGATCTCGTCAGACTGATTCAGACGACAAGATCTGCGGCCACCCGCATCAACGTCATCATGCCGTATCTCTACGAGGGCAGACGCTACCGCCGTACAGGCCGCGAATCCCTCGACTGCGGCACAATGCTGAAAATTCTCTTCTCCATGCAGATCAACAATTTCATTACCTTTGACGCACACGACAGCCGGGTGGCCAATGCCGTCCCGCGAAATAATTTCGAAACGTTTCCCATATCCTATGAAATTGTGGACGGGCTGCTCACGCGCTTTCCCGACATAAAAGTCGATACGGACCATCTGATGATCGTGTCGCCGGACGAAATGTCGATTTCGCGGGCGATTTTTTACGCCTCGACGCTGCGTGTGCCGCTCGGCACGTTTTACCGCCGCCGTGACTTTTCGCGGCAGACGGACGGACTCGCCAGACAAACCGCAGACAAGCATTTTCTCGGCGATAATGTCGAAAACAAGGACGTCCTGATCATCGATGATGCAATTCACACCGGCCAGACCATGCTGGAAGCCGCCGCCAAAATCAAGGCGCTCGGAGCCAAGCGTGTCTTCTGTGCCGTCAGCTTCGCACTTTTCACACGCGGATTTGAAGCATTTAATCAGGCCCATGACGAAGGCTGCATTGAGCATGTATTCGCCACGAACCTGACCTACTGTCCGCCAATCCTGCAATTTGCGCCGTGGTTCTCCCACGTTAACCTGACAAAAAATGTTGCCGGCCTGATCGATGCACTGAATCAGAGCGCATCGCTGTCGCGTCTGCTGGCGCCATCCGAAAAAATCGCGGCGCGGCTTGCTGAACATAACAAAACGGGATGTCTCCTGCCGACAAATGAGGGGTAAGAATGGATTCTTTTGATTATCTGAACGTCACAACCGGCGAACACAATAAAAACTACTACAAATACGACCAGTACGGGGAAAACCCGATGGAGCCGTTCGGGCCGGTCGGCATTGTCGGTTTGAAGGGCACGGAGGCTTTGACCGACGGCATCAATCATTTTCTGGTGCAGCGGCGCCGCGAGTATCTGGAGGCTGAGCCGGAACAGATCGAACAGCCGGGCTTCATGCGCGATGATTACCACATTAAGGTGAACCTGTTTCGCTTTTCGTCGGGCGAAGGCAAAGCCGTGATCGAAAATACAGTGCGCGGACACGATCTGTTCCTGATCAGCGACATCACGAATCACAGCGTGACTTACAAACTGCGCGGTGAAGAAAACCGGATGAGCCCTGACGACCATTATCAGGATTTGAAGCGCGTGATTCTGGCAGCGTCCGGCAAAGCGCGCCGCGTCAATGTCATCATGCCGTACCTGTATGAGGGGCGCCAGCATCGGCGCAACGCCAGAGAATCGCTTGACTGCGCATACATGCTCGAGGAACTGTCGAATCTCGGCATGGTCAACTTCATCACCTTTGACGCACACGACGACCGCGTGGCCAACGCTATCCCGCTTGGCAGCTTCGAAAATATCCCGTCAACTTATCAGGTGCTGAAGGCGATGAGCCGAAAGGAAAAAGACCTCAATTTCAATCACGACTGTTTCATGGTGGTATCGCCCGACGAAGGCGGCATCACGAGAGCCATGTATTATGCGTCCATTTTGGGTGTCCCTCTCGGCACCTTCTACAAACGCCGCGACTATACAGTGATGAAGAACGGCCGGAACCCGATCGTCGCGCATGAATTTCTGGGAGACTCTGTCGACGGATGCGATATCATGATTGTCGACGACATGATCTCGTCCGGCGAATCGATGCTTGATCTGGCCAAGCAGCTGAAAAGCAACAACGCCGGACGCATCTTCTGCGTCGCGACATTCGGTCTTTTCACCGACGGGCTGACGTCCTTCAATGAGGCGTATGAAGAGGGCCTGATCGAGCGCGTGTACTGTACGAATCTCGTTCACCGGTCACCTGACCTGCTGCAGGCACCCTGGTATGTCGATGTTGATATGGCAAAATTTGTAGCACTGCTGATCGACGCGATCAATCACAACGCATCGCTGTCATCGCTCATTGACCCGACAGTCAAGATTCGCGCACTGCTGGAAAAAAACCACCTGTGATAACGCGGCTGATCAGCGGACGGTCTGCTTGCGGGCCGTCCTTTTTTTTGCCGCCGTTTTCGGCTGGCGCTCGCGCACGGCAAGATAAATCACCCAGATCAGGATGTTGGCCAAAAGCATGAGGATGCCCGTCAACAACAAAAAAAGCGAAATATCCGAACCGGCTATCCAGGCAAAAATCGCGATCACTGCTGCAAAGGCACAAGCCATAATAATGATACGTCCCGGTTTTGAGCGACTGAAACGCGTCCAGACATGCGTCGCCGGGGCATTTTTCTTTTTTGCAGTTGATTTTCGCGCTGCCATCCCCCGTATTGTATCATGTAGGTCGAAAGCGAGGATTGCCGATGCCCCTTGACGGTGTAGTTTCCATGTATGTTGCCGCAGAACTGGCCGGTCGCCTGAACGGCGGCCGAGTGGACAAGATTGGCCAGCCGAGACCGTTCGCACTGCTCATTTCTTTGCGCAATCAGGGCCGGACTCACCGGCTCTATCTTGATGCAAACCCGCAGCAGCCTCAGATCGGACTGCTGTCCGGCTCGCTGCCAAATCCCGAGCGTGCCCCCCGCTTCACCATGATTCTGCGCAAGCATCTGCTTGGCGCAGAACTGGCAGGAGTCGAATGCTTCGACTACGAGCGCGTCTTCTCTTTTCGTTTTCTGGCCAAAAACGAAATGGGTGATCTTGTCTCGCTCACGCTGATCGCCGAGCTGATGGGACGGCACAGCAATATCGTACTCGTCAACAAGGATCTGCGCATCATCGACGCCGTGCGTCATATCGACAGCCGGGTAAATCGTGTGCGAGAAACGTTGCCGGCACATCCGTATATTGCGCCGCCCCGTCAGGACAAACTGACTCCGCCCGAGATGCTGGCCGCACTTCAATCCGGCACAGATCCGTTCGGCACATCTCCCCGCACCATTCACGAGCAGATCGTCCGCACCACGTCCGGTATTTCACCCTTTCTGGCACGCGAAGCCGAGCATCTCGCCAATCTCGGTGATCGCCAGATTGCCGGCTTAAGCCCGGCCGAACGTCAGTTGGCACTGGCCATGTACGAAACGTTTCTGATTAGAATCTGCAGCGGCGAACCGTCTCCGACGGTCTATTATGCTCCCGGCACCACGAAACCGGTCGATTTTCACGTCTTCTCGCTTGCCTATCTGAAGGATAAGAAAACGGTCGATGACCTTTTCTTGGCGATGGAACAAGTGGCAGTTCAGGCGGACGCAGACACGACCTTTGCCAAACACAAGGCTGCTTTGCAGAAGCAGCTGCGCTCGCGCATTGCGCACGCAGATAAACGCATCACCATCCATGCAGCCGATCTTGCCGAGGGTGACCGGGCTGAACAGCTGAAGATGTCGGCCGACTTGATCTATGCCTACCTGCACCGGATCGAGCCGGGTACCAGGGACATTCAGCTGCCGGACTTCACGACCGGTGAACCGGTGACCGTCACACTCGACAGCAAGCTGACTCCGGCAAAAAATGCGGAACGCTATTACCGGCGTTACCGCAAATCCAAAATCAAACGCGAGGTTGCGTCAAAATTCTTGATAAAAGATCGCTCCCTGCGTGACTACCTGGCGTCGCTGGAGACGGCACTCGAACACGCCTCAGAACCGGCAGATCTGGAAGCGCTGGGCGATGAACTTGCATCGGCAAAACGGCGGGAGCCAGGCAGACATGCGTCCGCTGATGCAGATGAACGTCCTGGCAGACCGGCCAGCAAAAAGCGGCGTGCCATGGCCAGAAAAAAGAAAGAGCCAAAGCAGAAAGCGAATAAACCGGGCGATGTCCGGCCCGGCTATCGTGCATTTCTCAGTTCATCCGGATTCACCATCCTGATCGGACGCAATAACCTGCAAAACGACCGGCTCACGCTGCGAGACGCCGCGAAAGAGGATCTCTGGCTCCATGTGCACCAGGCACCTGGCGCGCATGTGATTGTGAAAGCGCGTCTCGAGGATCTTCCCGATGGTGACGTGCTGGAAGCGGCTGGTCTGGCCGCCTGGTTCTCGTCCCTGAATAAAGGTGCAGAAAGCGCAGTTGATGTCGATTACTGTCCCGCCGGCCGTGTGCGCAAAGGCTCCGGACAGCGGCCCGGTCAGGTCATTTACGAGGGCTACTATCAGGTGCGGGTGGCACCGCAGAATCCTGCTTTGCTTCGGCCAGGTGACGCGCCCTGATCTCGTCTTTGAAACGCGACGCTTCAATTGACGGAAGGCAGCCGCAGTATTTCTGACGATACAGTCCCAGATCACGCGCCGCCTGCTGCCCCTGGCGATAACCTGAACGCCAGTCATCTGCCAAAAACAGAAGCTGATCTCCCGCCAGAGCCGTGCCGCGGGTGACAATCGCATCCCGATTCTGGTAGGGACTGACCAGGAGCGTGGTTGAAAACGCCTCAAAATCATCGGCAGCGGCTCTTCTTTGCACCTGACTCAGCCGCAAATCGTAGCAATAAAGACAGCGGTTCGGATCTGCTGCACGCCGCACGTACTCGCGTTCCAGATACAGATCGTCTGCGAAAAGCGGCACGTTCATTTTCGCTGCCACCGTCTGGACTCCATCGAGCCGGCGCTGCCACTCGGACAATGGCTGGATATTCGGATTCAGATAAAAAAGCGTCACCTCATGACCGGCGTCCAGCAGCCGATCGAGCGGATAGAGCGCACACGGTCCGCAGCAAGCATGCAGCAGCAGTTTCATGTCAGTTCCTCAAAGCCAATCTGTGCTCGCGGCTGTTCTCGCACACTGACCGAACCGTCGTCTGCCGGATACGGCAAGCCGAGATGGCGGTATGCCAGGCTGGTCAGAATGCGTCCGCGCGGCGTCTTTTGCAAAAACCCGATTTGCATCAGGTACGGTTCGTAAACATCCTCAATGGTGCCGGGGTCTTCACCGGTTGATGCCGCCAGCGTGTCAAGACCGACCGGACCGCCGTTGTAATAGTCGGCCATCACTTCCATCAGGCGGCGGTCAATCGCATCAAGACCGCGCTTGTCGATATCAAGCGCATCGAGAGCGAAATCACAAATGGATTCCGTAATCTCCCCGTCGCCCTTCACCTGTGCGTAATCGCGTACGCGCCTGAGCAGACGGATGGCCACGCGCGGCGTACCGCGGCAGCGCGACGCAATCTTCGCAATCCCCTTCATGTCGTATCCAATGCCCATGATGGCAGCATTTCGCACGAGAATCTGTGCGATCTCTTTTTCGTTGTAGAGGTCGAGCCGGTGGATAATGCCGAAGCGGTCGCGCAGCGGTGACGTCAGCAGACCGGCACGCGTCGTCGCGCCGATCAGGGTAAACGGCTGAAGATCCAGCCGGATCGAGCGCGCTGACGGCCCCTTGCCGATCATGATGTCGAGGGCATAATCCTCCATCGCCGGATACAATATTTCTTCAATGGCATGGTTGAGCCGGTGTATCTCATCAATGAATAACACATCGTGGTCGTTCAAGTTCGTCAGAATAGCGGCCAAATCGCCTTGTCTTTCGATAGCCGGACCGCTCGTCATGCGCAGCTCAACACCCATTTCATTTGCAATAATGCCGGCAAGCGTTGTTTTGCCGAGACCGGGCGGCCCATACAAAAGACAATGGTCAAGTGCATCGTTTCTGCCTAATGCCGCCTCAATTGATATCTGCAGATTGGCCCGCACTTTCTCCTGACCGAAAAAATCCTGCCAGCGCGTCGGACGTGAACTCACATCCTCCCGGTCACCCGTGATGAGAGAGCGGCTTAGAATCCGCTCATCTCCGCCTTCCAAATCCCAGTCATTCAAAAATTCGCTCATCTGGCATCTCTCTTTTTCGCCAGCCATTGCAACGATTGGCGAATCACGTTTTCGGCATCATCTTCCGGCCCCGGATTCGCGGCCATCAGTGCTGCTTCGGCCTCATCCTGGCGGTAACCGAGAACCAGCAGAGCCTCCATTGCCTCTGACATACTGCCTGGCACGATCTGTCTTACCGGCGCGGATGCCGTGCCAGAGAGTGTCTTCTTAACCTTGTCTTTCATCTCCACGATCAGGCGCTCGGCGCTTTTCTTGCCAATGCCTTTGACTGTCATGAGTCGCTCAACATCCGAATTCATCACCGCAAGGGCAAACACGCCGGGATCGAGCGAACCGGTAATCGTCAGCGCCACTTTGGGGCCGACTCCCGACACATTGATCAGCTGCAGGAACAATGCCTTTTCTTCGGGGCCGGGAAATCCGAACAGCTGCAATATATCCTCCCGGACATGCAGATGACTGTATACTCTGGCTGTCTCGCCGAGTGCCGGCAGACGATTCATGAATCCGGGATGAATGATCAGTTCAAAGCCGATGCCGCCCGTTTCGAGCACGATGCGTTCCGGCTCCTTCTCCGTGACTTCACCACGCACATAATCCATGATGCTCACTGGTAACCTCCGACCGCCAGAAAATTGGCACGGTTGCCTGTATGCGCATGGCAAATGGCGAGCGCAAGCGCGTCGGCTGCGTCATCCGGTTTCGGGACAGCCGCTAAATTCAAGAGGCGCTTGACCATTTCCTGAACCTGATTCTTATCGGCCTTGCCGTAACCGACGACGGCCGACTTGACCTGAACGGGCGTGTATTCAAAAACGGGTATGCCGGCCTTCGCGCCGACAAGAACGGCGACCCCACGGGCCTGAGCCGTACCGATCGCTGTGGTCGTGTTTCTGGCAAAAAACAATTCTTCAACTGCCATGCAGTCCGGATTATATGTACTGATAAGCTCAGTCAGTCCGTCGGAAATCCTGAGCAGGCGTTCTGGAAACGGCGTCTTTGCCGCCGTGCGCAGCACGCCGCACACAAGCGGCCTGATGCGGTTCCCTTTCAGCTCAACGATTCCGTAGCCAGTAATAGCATAGCCGGGATCAATACCGAGAATGATCATGAAACCCCCTTCGGCAAACAAACAATTGTTCTTATTTTAGCATAAGCCGAAAGGACAAGGATCAGTCGTTCATGAACTGGTGCAGCGCCGCAACATTTTCGGCGAAATCAATCCGGTACATTTCCATGCCCGACACGTAAATCATTTCGGACGTACCTTCTATCGGCAGCATCAGCTGGTCAATGTCGTAGGCGGCATAATACGGCAACGCGACAAGATGTCCCATGATCTCAGTCGAGCTGACATCGGTTTTCATCATCGGCAATACGGCCTGTGCGAGATCGACCATCTGGTCAGCACCGGCGGCGAACGACTGGCGCAGGACGCTTTCGATTACATTGCGCTGGCGGCCAGTTCGCGCGAAGTCTGAGTCAATATTGCGCAGGCGTGAGTAATTCAGCGCGGTGGCCCCGTCAAGCAGGTTGCTGCCGGGATTTCTGCCAAGCGCGTAGGCTTCAGCCTGACTCAAGTCAATGACGACACCGCCGATGGAATCGACCGCATGTTCAAATCCCTCAAAATCCATCTCGAAATAACCGTCCAGTGCCAGGCGAAAGTTTCGCTCGATCGTTCTCATAAGCAGTCGCGGTCCGCCCCAGGTATGTGCGGCATTCAGCATGTACTGCGGCGAAAGAAACGGTTCCATGCCGGGATCCGGTTCATTTGGAATCGACACGTAAATGGCACGCATCAGCGACGTGATGTGAATCTTCTTCGTCGTGCTGTTGATCGTGAGAATCATCATCGCGTCGGAGCGGCCATGTTCAGCCTCGCTGCGCCGGTCACTTCCGATGAGGAGATAATTCTTGACTTTCGGATTTTGATACACGGGAATCGAAAATCCGCTCTTGATGGAGCTGTCGACCTCGAGCTCCTCCAGATTGGTTTCAATGGGACGCGTCTCGTGTACCGTGCTGTCATAGTCGATCATGTTGAGGAAACCAAACTGAACGATCGCATATGCAGAGGATGCTACCGACAGGAGAATTCCGAGAATAAGGCCGATGGCAACCATCGCCCGATGTGCATTTTTCCGTTCCATACTATACCTCGAACCGTAATCGTCTCATTCTAGCACGGTAAAACTTACCTTTACGGCTCAGTACGTAACGATTTGGTGACAAATAGCGCCGGCAGATGAAAAACCGGAGTCTAGCTCCGGCTGTCCATTAACCCATTTTGTTGAGATTTCTCGCAAGCCGCGACTTTCTGCGCGCCGCCGTGTTTTTGTGAAGGCGTCCCTTGGCTTGGGCCTGGTCAATCGTTTTGCCGGTCTCCCTGACGAGATCCCGGGCTTGATCCGATCCCGACTCGATCGCCGCCAACGCTTTCTTCACAGCCGTGCGCGTTTCGCTTTTTTTCGCACGGTTGGCTTCCGCTTTGACTGCGGCAATTCGCACGCGCTTGATCGCAGATTTAATATTCGGCATGAAGTGTCCTCTTTCTTAGAAAATACCGCTGTATCGTAGCACAAGGGATGTGAAAGATGCAAGCGGCCGTATCTGGGAACGCACATGCCCTGCTACAATAAGGAAAACAACAGGCAGGTAATCTAATGCTGAATCCCAGTTATCCCTATCCTTCAAAACGCCATCTCGTTTACGGCCGAAACGGCATGGTGGCGACCGGCAACATCACGGCGGCCGATGCCGGACTTGACATCCTGAAAGCCGGCGGAAATGCCGTCGATGCGGCCATCGCAGCAGCGCTGATGCTGACGGTCACCGAGCCGACGGCAAATGGCCTCGGCGGTGATTTGTTTGCCATCGTCTATTTTGACGGCCGATACTATGGACTGTCATCCCACGGACCCTCGCCTGCTGCGATGAGTCTGCCGGCATTGCGCGGTCTCGGCATGAGCGAGCTGCCGCGCTTCGGCGTTCTCCCGATCAACGTGCCGGGACAGATCGCGGGCATTGCCGCACTTGCCAGGCGTTTTGCCAGGCTGCCTCTGAAAAATTTAGCCATACCGGCGATGCGCGCAGCTGCAGACGGATATGCACTTCAGCCGGCGGTTGCGGATCACATCAATCGGGCTCGCGACATTTACGAACCGCAGCTGAAGGCGTTTCCGGAACTGGAGACGTGGTTTCAGGTATTTGGCCAAAAGTCTCCCTATCGACCTGGCGATCGCATGGTTTTAAGCGGCCACGCCAGAGCGCTGGAGGCCATTGCCGAAACGGACGGCGAAGCCTTCTATCGCGGCCCGATTGCGGACGCTATCGCAACGTTTTGCCAAACAAACCATGGCTGGCTTGACCTGCCGGATCTCGCGGCATTCGAACCGGAGTGGGTCACGCCAATTTCTGCAGAGTATAAAGGTCATACAATATACGAGATCCCGCCAAGCGGTCAGGGCATTGCCGTTCTGATGGCGCTTCGAACACTGGCAGCCAAAGGCTATACCTGCCATTATGCGATCGAGGCCCTGAAGCAGGCGCTCCATCACGCCGGTCTGCATGTCGCTGACACAGAGCACATGCGCCAGACCGTGGCTGCCCTGCTGAACGATTATCCGGTACGCTCGGCGCACGCGGTGAACGAACGCGCCGTTGCGCCGGAAGCGACCGATCTGCTCGGCAACGACACTGTCTATCTGGCCGCGGCAGACGGAGACGGCAACATGGTTTCCCTGATCCAAAGCAACTATATGGGATTTGGCTCCGGCGTCGTCATTCCGGAGTACGGCATCGCTCTGAACAACCGAGCCTGCAATTTTTCGCTGGATGAGACGTCCGCGAATGTGCTTGCTCCCGGCAAAAGGCCCTACCATACGATCATCCCCGGATTCATCGAAAAGAAAGGCGAATTCCGCGGTCCGTTCGGCGTGATGGGCGGATTCATGCAGCCGCAGGGACATTTGCAGGTCCTGCTCAGTCAGATTGAGGACAAACTCAATCCCCAGGCAGCACTGGACCGCCCGCGCTGGCAGTGGATCGGCGGCAACCGACTGCTCGTGGAACCGGAGTTCGATGCCGGCCTTCTGGCCGACCTGCGCCGGCGCGGCCACGAAATTGAAATATCGGAAGACGAAGCTTCCTTTGGCCGCGGCCAGATTATTTATCGATATGAAGACGGCCGACTCGAAGGGGCGTGCGAACCGCGGACCGATTCGCTGGTGGCAGCCTACTGAAAGATCTAGTCACTCACTAAAAAATAATCCAGCAATAACCACCCCATAATCTGCTCCCTCACAGTTTATGGGGTGGTGAATTTTGGCGGGTCTCTTGTGAAGACCAGTTTTCAGTTCACTGTTAATCGATGTTTGACAGGGCATCAGCCACGGCAGACATGATGCCAACGGATGTCATCGTTGCACCGCTTATAACGTCCACAACGGCCTGATCTGTTTCAATGATCTGGGCAATGGTCTCCTCTTTTGCACGATCGGCAAAACCAGGAGTTTCCCAGTCTTCCAGAATTTCAACATCAGTAATGTCACCTTCTGCGACTGTGACGCGAACCACCATCGGAACCTGACCTTTACCTTCGCCTCTGCCAAGATATTGATTCTCCCCCACTTCAAATTCGGGTTCTTCAATCACATAGGTATACGGCGTTTTTTCCTCCATCACAGAACCATCCCAGTTATCGGTCTTCGGAGCAGCTGCATTCGTGCCGGAAATGCGGCCATAGGCCATGCCGCCTCCAATGTTGCACGAGGCCTGATAGCAATGACTCCATACGTCACCAAGCTCACCTGCTTCGTAAAGGTGGGGGATTGGGGTACCGTCAAGCGCGATAATTTCGCCGCCAAGACCTCGCTCGGGACCACCTTGCGTATTACCGACGCAGTGACTGATCGGAATGGAGTAGAACGGACCTTCTTCGATTGGATACTCAGCTGCGGCATTGAACTCTTCAACCGATGCGACCAATGTTTCGGCGGGCACATCAATCGCTTCAGCCAGTTCCTCAATCGTATCGGCGATTGTATAAAAACCATGCTCGATTTCCCATGCATTGCCTTCGCTGAAGGAATGATGAATAGGTTGTACACCGACGGAGTTTGCGTCATAGATGGCGAAAGTGCGCTGCGGATACAGGGCGAGGGTATAGTTGCCATAAAACAGCATTTTGCCGTGACCGCTGCGACCGACACTTTTATAAACAGCGCCGTCGCCGCCCACCAGCATGCCTTTGCCCGCCGACGCTCCAAATGTCATGGCATCGGAATCAAAACGGTAGCCGGTATTGGGACCAACGATATTCGACATGTGCCAGAGGCGCGCACCGGCCTCAAGTGCCATCATGATTCCGTCACCAGTGTTATAGATGGCATTGGCGAGCGAGGGCGAATCGTGGACGTCATTAAAATCTTCCAGCATGCGGGGATTACTCTCATACCCGCCGCAGCAAAGAACAACACCGTTCTTCGCTCTGACAAGCACGGACTCTCCAGCAATCTCGGCTTCAACGCCGTGCACAATCCGCGTATTCTTGTCCTGGACGAGGTGTGTGGCCGGCGCTTCGTACCAGACCGTAACATTTTCAAAAGACTCTACTTTATCTTTCAGAAATTTATACAGCGCACCGCTCGGTTTCAGGCCCGCCTGCGAGAACCCCATATTGCCGTCAACCGTCAGCAGGAATATGCTTCCGGCACCTTCCATATCGGGAAATTCAACCCACTCATGGCGTGTGACGTTCGGAGCACCCAAATCTGTAAGCCATTGTTCATTATTCATAACTTCAGAGATATAGACATCGATCATCTCATCCGTCGGCGTTTCGAAATCCTCACGCATGGATTTCATGTACGTCATGGCCTGTTCCTTGTCATCGACCATGGCAGCCCACTGCATACACACGGCAGAGTTGCCGCCGGCATGCCCTTCAGGTGCCTTTTCAAGCACCAGCACATTGGCACCTGCCTCCGCTGCGGTGATCGCCGTCGAAGCACCTGCAGCACCTAGTCCCACAACGATAACGTCGTACTCCGCATCCCAATCAACGGAGTGTTCAAAAATCGGAAGTTCTTCCGCTTGTGCATAAACACACGCCAATAGGATAAGGGCAAGGGCAAGGGCCAGTGATACGAATCTCTTCATAAAAAATACCTCCATATTGATATGATCCAAACTATCAATAAGGATATTGCAAACGTGTTGAAGCATAAAATATCAAAAATGCTTGTTGTTCCGACTGTTATAACTTTAATGTTATGGGCAAATTTGAAGAAAAAGTTGAAGTGCAGGATTCTCGTTCTCTTCGTTCCACGCCAAAACCAGATCAAACCCTGCAGAGACATCACTGACCGGAATGCAACGTACACTCTCATTCTCAATGCTGTGAGCTGCCGATGGCACAACACCCACATTCCGGCCGCTCGCTATTTCCATTTTAAAGTCTTCGGGATCGTCACAATGACTGATGTTCAGTGGTTCGTGAAGCGCTTCACAAATTGCACCAGACAACATTGGCGAAAAATAGGTTGGCGGCAGCAGCAGCGACTCATCATGCAGTTCATTCGACGTTACGTACAATCTGCCCGCAAATTTGTGTTCATTTGACACACAAACACTCAGGCCGCCTGCCAAAATAGTGCGATACTTGATCCAATTTCCAGCTGCCTCCGTCGCAACAGGCGAAAACGTAAAAACGGCATCACAGTATTGTTTGTTCAGCGGTTCAATAACCGGTGTGGAGATTTGATGACAGCGCATGATGAATGCGTCGGAATGGACAATCGTATTTACATGGGGATGACGTTCCCGCATGCGCCTTACTAAAACGGCGACCACGGATGCGACATTGCTCGTCGTGTAGGCCAGCTGCAGGCAGTTTTCGCGTCTTCTTTGCTGTTCCATGGACGTTTTCAGACGAACACAGCCTGCCAGTATATCCTTTGCATTGACGAAAAACACCTGCCCTGCTGATGTCAGCTCTACTCCGTGACTTGAACGAATAAACAGGCGCTGACCAAACTCATTTTCAATCATGCGTATCTTGCGGCTGAGCGACGGCTGCGCCACAAAAAGTGATTTTGCTGCACCTGAAAAGCTTCCATGTTCTGCAACAGCAACCACATATTCAAGTCCTTTGATATCCATGCTGACACCTGCGAATTCGTGTTTTCCTTATCACTTTACTCGAAAATGCGAATCATTCCCATTAATTTCTGCATAATCACTCAGCTGTTATTACATCAGCAAACGTGAATGGCAACTGCCGGTTTGAATGACATCTGCCTGCCGTTAAAGAAAAGACGATCGGAAAGCAAAAACTGCGCACCGGCGCAGTTTTTGCTTCATCTTACACTTTTATTTTTAATTCGCGAACTTAAAACTCCGCCAATCCGTTTTACTCACCTGCCGGGTCAGTATCGCTGACCGTCACATCCTGTTTTGGGCCGATGGAAAGCAGAAGGTTCAGCAGAATGCCGAAGATGGCAGCACCCGCAATAGCCGGAACCTGAATGCCGAAAAACGGAATGGCACCGTTGAAGGCGTAGTGGCCGCCGATGCCGATGACACAGACGGAGGCGATGACGGCGATATTTTTCGAGGAAAACATATCGACTTGCCGATCGATCATGATGGCAATGCCCTGAGCGGCAATGGCGCCAAACAGATAGATTTCCAAACCACCGATAACGGCCTGCGGAATGCCGTAGATCGCGTTGATCAGGGGCGAAAAGAAAGAGAGGATCATGGCCAGAATGGCGGCGCCGACCAGCACGGGGATTGAGAATACTTTTGTGATGGCCATGGCGGAGATGTTTTCACCGTAGTTCGTACCGGCTGGACCGCCTACAGCACCGGCTACGATGTCGCCGATTCCGTCGCCGATCAGGTTCAGACCAAGCTTATCGGCGATATTGTAGCGCTTCTTTGATCCCTTCTTCTTCGCCAGATCATTCACGTAAACATCCAGCTGGAAGACGTGCGCTGTCGATTCAGGGATAGTCGCCAGTGCGATCGGCATGAGCGCAGCCACTGCTGCCCAGGACGGTTTTGGCAAGGTGAATATCGGGACGGCAAACGTCGCCTGACTCGCGCTCTCCGGCAGTACTTTGAACAGATCAACATCAAATACAAACTTGAGGATGAAGGCAAAGGCGACACCGACAAGCGGGCCGAACAGGAGCGGAAGCTGTCCCCAAAAACCTTTCAGATAGACAGAGAACAAAATGGTCGCAAGCAGTGTAACCAGAGAAATTGCCCAGGCATACCCGGACGGTTCCGCGATGCCGGCGGCATTTGTTATCGTACCTGCGTCCGTCAGCGCCGTACCGGCCAGTGTGAGACCAATGACGGCAGCGATCGGTCCAGTAATGGTCGCCGGCAGAATCTTTTCGATTGAGTCGCGGCCGAATCGCGCGACGATAATGCCTGCTGCAATCGAGATAAGACCGCTCATGACAATACCGAACTGAGCGTGGGCGATCTTGTCGTTCAAACTGGCGCCGGCCAGAAACTCGGACCCCATCAGACCCGCGATAGCCGCGATGTAGGAGAAGCTGGAGCCGTAATAAAGCGGCAGTTTGCCCCGCGTGACGAGAATAAAGCAGATCGTGGCAAGGCCGCTTGCAAAAATCGTGGTTGAAATGTGGAAATTCGTGATCAGGGCGACGGTGACCGTCGCAGGAAACATGACGATAACCTGCTGGATTGCATACAGGATCAGCTTTCCGAGCGGCGGTGTTTCGTCCGGCAAATAGCCGTGGGCGTAACGTTCTGATTTCATACAGTCTCCTCTTTCTCCCGGCAACAAAAAAGATCTTGCCGCTGCGACAAGATCTCACCCGTTTACCAAAAATTCACTTGGGGCAATACCTTGCCAGCGTCTCTGCACCGGCTTAAAAATATTTGCTGTTCGAACTATAGCACGATGCTTTTTGCATCGCAAGATCCACTTTAAGCTGTCGATTGCCGAAAAGGATGCGCACAATGCCGGTCTTACATCTCACCGGCATCGGCGCACACTATGCACGCGATGGAACGCGATTACCCATCGAGTCCTTTTACCCTTTCCATCACGCTGACATATCTGGCGCCGCCCGTCACTTCAAAAAACTCGACTTTGGCCTTGTCCAGCACTTCAGGCATTGAGAACAAGTCATAGAGCGAACAAGCCAGCGTTTTTGCCGCGAACAGCATGCCCGTCGTGCCGATACCGGAACCGGCAGATGCCGTGGCCTGCCACGTATGAGGATTCACCCCGATTGGCCAGGTGCAGGCGCCGAATTGTGCAAACGGCGCGATCTGACTGACGTCACCGGCATCGGTCGACGCCGACTGCGACTTACCCTCATCGGTGGGGCTGAGAATGTCCTCATGCAGATACAGGTCCTTCAGCCGGTGCGGGATGAATCCCGCATCCATGCCTTTTTGCTTGGCTGCCGGCGGCATGCTTGCCGTGATCTTCGCGGCCAGTTTGTGATCCGCCTCGGAATAGACGGGCGGACCGCAATAACGCATGTTCTGCTCGATCAGGGAAACAAGCGTCTGATTCGAGAGCACTTCGTATACGCCTGACTTGAAATCGATCGGCAGAAGCGTCGTCTGCGTCATCATGGCAGCACCGCGCGCAATCTCGGTCAGCCATCTGCAGTTGTCGAGAAGTCCTTCCGAACCGGGTGCCCGCAGGTTGTACCAGACCGATGCCTCATCCGGCACCGTATTCGGCTGCTTGCCGCCCTTTGTGATGATGTAATGGATGCGGGACGACTCGTGCACGTGTTCGCGCATGAAATTTGCTCCGATGTCCATCAGTTCAACGGCGTCCAAAGCACTTCTGCCCATGTGCGGTGCCGCACCGGCGTGCGCAGACAATCCCTTAAACGAGAACTCCGCTGAACAGAGCGATAGCAGGCTCCCAGCCCAGGGCATATTGACTGACGAGGGGTGCCACGCGAGACAGGCATCGAGATCGTCAAAAACGCCCTGCTCGGCCATCCGCACCTTGCCGCTCAGCATTTCCTCTGCCGGACACGCGTAGTAGCGCAGCGTGCCCTGTATTTCTCCCTTATCGAGTGCTTCCTTCAGCGCAATCGCAGCCGTGAGCGACGCAACGCCGAGCAGATTATGACCGCAGCCGTGCCCGGGCGCACCGGCCTTGACCGGTTTCGGTTCGCCGCTTACGACCTGCGACATCTGTGCCAGCGCATCAAATTCTCCAAGCAGCCCCAGTACCGGTTTGCCGCTGCCGCATTCGGCGACGAATGCAGTCGGCATGCCATCGACGTCGCTGATCCGAAACCCCGCCTTTGCTGCGGCGTCGCGGTGCAGCTGACTGGCAATCGTTTCCTCAAATCCGATCTGCGGATTGTCCCAAATTGCTTTGGCCATGCTGCCGAACAAAACGCGGTTATTGTCGATCCATTCAAGCAGATTTGCTTTCATCTCAAACTCCCGTCTACAAAAGGTTCACGAAAATGCCGGCTACAAGCACGGACGCGACGGTAACCGTCGCGAAGCCGCCCGCCAGTACGTGGCATGATGCGCATAAAATTTGCGCACAGATTACAACACATTTTTTGGCTTTACAATAGTTAACCGCAATAATTAATATTCATGTGTCTGGATAACGGCATGTCACAGTGGATAATGGTGCTCACTTCTGGCCTGATGAAAGATTGCACGACATGACTGCACTTTGCTTTGCAGCATAAACATGCATGAATTCAGGCCGTGTGCGGGCAGCAGCCGCATCGCCCGCCCGGCCAAAACGAATGACGGGCAGAAAAGCATGCCGTCGCAATGCCCTTTTCCTGATAGAATGTGTACACCTGTGTGCTGCCTCCGCGCAGCCGAAGCGAAGAAAACTGCGTCAAGTACGCGTGCAAGGATCTACATGAAAAAACAAAAGGCCGATACCGGCAAACTAAAAATCACTCCCCTTGGCGGCATGCGCGAAGTGGGAAAGAACCTCACCGTTTATGAATACGACAATACCATGATCGTGGTCGACTGCGGGATTGCATTCCCGGAAGAAGACATGCCGGGCGTAGACATCATTATTCCGGACTTCACCTATCTGAGAGAAAACCAGGCCAAATTCAAAGCGGTCTTTCTGACTCATGGACATGAAGACCATATCGGCGCTCTGCCCTGGCTGCTGCGCGAATTTCAGGTCCCCGTCTATGGCAACCGATTGACACTGAAACTGGTTGAACTGAAACTGCAGGACCGCGGAACACATGTAAAGAATGCCGATCTGCGTCTCGTGACAGCCGGCATGAAGGTCGGCATCGGCCCGTTTTCGATCGAGTTTATTCCGGTCAACCACAGCATCGCGGACGCCAACGCTCTGGCGATCGACACGCCGCTCGGGCCGGTCATCCATACAGGCGACTTCAAAATCGACCACACACCGATTCACGGTGAACAGATCGGACTCGACCGATTTGCCTATTATGGTACAAAAGGTGTCCTGGCCCTCTTTTCTGAAAGCACAAACGTCGAGATCCCCGGATATACGCAGTCCGAACGCTCTGTCGGCGATACGTTCAACCAGCTCTTTGCCGAATGCAAGGGGCGCATCTTTGTGGCCACTTTTTCCTCCAATGTATACCGTCTCCAGCAAATTATCTCGGCCGCTGAAGCCAACAGCCGCAAGGTGGTGCTGGTCGGCCGCAGCGTGCTGAACGTATTCAAGGCGGCTGACAGTCTCGGTTACCTTGACATGGCGCCGGACACAATCAAGGAATTGGATGAGGCAGAGCAGCTGAAAGACGACCAGGTTGTCTACATCACAACGGGCAGTCAGGGAGAGCCGATGTCGGCGCTGACGAGGATCGCCTTCGCGTCCCACCGCCAGCTCGAGATTCACGAACACGACACGGTCATCTTTTCTTCCAGCATGATCCCGGGCAACGAGACGCAGATCTACCGCGTGATCAATGAACTGTTCAAGCGCGGTGCCCACGTCATCTACCGCTCGCTCGCCGATGTTCACGTATCGGGACATGCTTATCGCGAGGAACTGAAGCTGATCATCGCATTGACGAAACCCCGCTTCTTCATACCTGCACACGGCGAATACCGGCATTTGAAGCAGCACGCTGACATTGCAGTCGCCATGGGCGTAGATCCTGAAAAGACGACCATTCTGAATAACGGCGACATCCTCATGATCGACCAGGAATCACTCGTCCTGAGCGGATATACATCCGGCCAGGGCATCCCCATCGACGGCTCCGGCATGGGTGACGTTGACGAATCGGTTCTGAGCGACCGCCGCCTGCTGGCTGACGACGGTGTTGTCGTGGCTGTAATTGCGGTCAACAAAAAACAAAACAGCATAGCGGCGACACCGCAAATCATGGCGCGGGGATTCATCTATGAGAGTGAAATCAAGGATGTGACAAAAAACTGTCTCGAACGCATCAATCAGGTGGCGGCCAAGGCAAAGCAGCAGAATCGCCCGCTGACCGCAGCATTGCGGGGCAATGAACTCAGTTCTTCGCTGCAGAAACTGCTCTTTGAGCGAACGAGACGCCGTCCGATGATTCTGGTGTCCGTAATCGAACTGTAAAGCACCGTCAATGCGAGCGGGTCACGTCGACGACGCTTCGGATCGCCTTGATCCGCCCGACCAGCCGGTCGCACTGCTCCTGATTCTGAACTTCCACCGTTATCTGCATGTGTGCGGAGATGTCTTTGGCGGAACGCATATTTGCCTGCAGGATACGAATCTGTTCTTCGGAAATGGCATGAGACACTTCGGTTAAGAGATTCTTCCGGTCACGCGCAATCACGAGCAGATCAACCGGATATGTCCCGCTGTCCGCCTGGTCCTCCCACTCCACGTCAATCAGGCGCGAGGCACGTTCAGCATCGACAGGCGACCGGTCGAACGCTTCGAGGAGATGGCGCACATTCGAGCAGTCGGTGCGATGCACGGTGACTCCGACGCCTCGCGTAACATATCCAATGATACTGTCGCCCGGTACGGGCGAACAGCAGCGCGACAGCTTGATCAGAACGTTGTCAATACCGTGAACCTTAACCCCGACTGATTTCGAAGCCTGCTTTTTCCGTTCCGTTTTGCTCGGTACCTTGACCGGCTGGGCAAGCGTCTCTTCACTCAGCATGGATTGCGGTGAGAAGATGACATTGCCAAGTTTGTTCACGCGATAGCCAAGTTTCGTCCTCTCCTCTTCCGGCAGTGACTTGATGTAATCGTCACGCAGTTTCGGCACGATGCGCCCGGCCGAAAGACCGCCGTACCCGACGCCGGCGTAAAGGTCATCGAGTGCATGCAGGGAATAGCGCGTGAGGAGCTGCTGATAAAACTCTTTCTTGATCAGCTGGCTCGGCTGAAATCCGATCTTCTTGATTTCCCTGTCGATGATCTCCTTGCCGCGTTCAATATTCTCGGCGCGCATTTCGCGCTTGAACCAGGCGGATATTTTGTTTTTGGCCGTATTTGAGGTCACAATCGAGAGCCAGTCGCGGCTCGGGCCGTGCACCTTATCGGACGTCAGTATTTCGACGATGTCACCGTTTTGCAGCTTGTAGGTCAGCGGCACCATGCGGCCGTTCACACGCGCACCGTACATGGAGTTGCCGACACCGCTGTGAATGTGATAGGCAAAATCGATCGGACCGGCGCCCGCTGAGAGCGATTTGACTTCACCTTTCGGCGTGAAGACAAAAACCTCGTCTGCAACCAGGACATTGCGCAGCGAATCCATGAACTCGCCGGCATCCTGCATGTCGCTTTCCCATTCCATCAGCTGTCTCAGCCAGGTCAGCTTGGCCTCCGTCGGATCGACCTTGCGGGACGTGTGCCCTTCCTTATAACGCCAGTGCGCGGCAATGCCGTATTCGGCCGTGCGGTGCATATCCCTCGTCCGGATCTGTACTTCGAAGGGGATGCCCTGCGGTCCGAGCACCGTCGTATGTATGGACTGGTACATATTGGACTTCGGTGTGCCGATGTAATCCTTGAACCGGCCGGGCAGCATTTTGTAAATCTGATGGACGATGCCGAGCACGGAATAACAGTCGCTGACAGTCGGCACAATAATGCGGGTGGCAAACAAATCGTAGATCTCATCCAGCGATTTGTCCTGCGCCTTCATTTTGCGGTAGATGCTGTAGAAGTGTTTCGGCCTTCCCTCGATCTCGGCATCGATGCCCATTTCAGAAATGCGCCTGTTCAGTTCACTCACAATTTCTGTGAGAAACTGTTCGCGCTCCGATCGTTTTTGGGCGATCGATCCGACCAGCTCGTAATATGCATCGGGATCGATGTAGCGGAGACAGAGATCCTCCAGTTCCCACTTGATTTTATAGATGCCGAGCCGATGGGCCAGAGGCGCATAAATATCAAGCGTTTCCCTGGCTGTCGCCTGCTGCCGCTCCAGCGCTTTGTGCTTCATCGTGCGCATATTGTGCAAACGGTCCGCCAGCTTGATCAGCACGACGCGGATATCCTTCGCCATCGCAAGGAACATCTTGCGGAAATTTTCCGCCTGCATTTCCTCCAGCGATGAATAGGCAAGTTTTGACAGCTTCGTGACGCCGTTGACCAGATCGGCAATCTCCCTGCCGAACTGTTTCTCGAGATCATCCAGACTGACACCGGTATCTTCAACCACGTCATGCAGAAACGCCGCGGCGATCGTCTCTTCATCGACTTCCAGCTCGATCAGAATTTCGGCTGCCGCAACGGGATGGATGATATACGGCTCTCCGGTGGCACGCTTCTGGTCTTTATGGGCTTCCAAAGCGAATTCAAAGGCACGCTGAATCAGGGAGGCGTCCCTTTCACCGGAGTACGCCTGCCATGTCTGCTTGATTACTTCAACCCGTTCATGCAACTGGACGGGCAGCAAATCGATCACAGTTTCAGCCATCCTTTCGCTTCCAGATTCTGCCAGGCGGGCGTGTCACGCAGGTTCGCGCGGACAGGTTTTTCGATCAGCCGCACGCGCACATGGCGTTCATCATCGGTCGGCCGCAGGGTAAGCATGCGGGCCTCCGCCAAAATGGTGAGTGCCATCACCACCGCCAGTCCGGAATAGTGCCTATTATAAGCCCGACTCAGCCGCTTCGCAAAAAGAATCGGCGAGATCAGCCGCTCAGCGTAACCGATCGTCTGAATAAGCAATCGGTACGTTTGCTCAAACAGCGCCGCGTCCAGCGGATTCGCAGCGAAAAGGTCAAGCGGCTGGCCGCTTCGAAGCGGTTCATCATACGCCGGATCACCGCAGGCGGACGGGCGGATATCGGATAAGAGAAGCTGAGCGTACGCCTGATTGCGAAACGTATGCCACACCGGCTTGCCAACAAGATCTACCACATCGCCCGGCCCGTAAAAGTCTGCCAGATCACCGCGCCGAAACATCACACACGATAGCGGCATGCCGTTGAAATCCACCTCAATGCGGGCATGTTCACCGTGTCCCAGCTGCCGCACAGCAACAATACGGCAGCCAATGGCGGCCGTCAGCGGTTCGGGATTGGCTTCACCGCAAGGCTCAAGCAGGGCAAGCCGTTCAAGTTCCGTCTGGCTTAAATCATCGGGACTGAGCAACGCATCGACCTGGAGCGGCGGCAGCGTATCGGGAAGCTTTGCGGCACTTTGCTGCAAAGCGGCCACAAATGCTTCGAACTGCTGCTCCGCGACGGCCAGTCCGGCGGCCCGGTGATGGCCGCCGTAACGCGTCAGATGCTCCGACGTCTTCGTGAGCAGGGCATGAAGATCAAAGCCTTGTGGTGCACGCGCCGATCCCTGCCATTCAGTTCCGTCCTTATTCAGCACAATCGCCGCCTTGCCGAATCGCTCGACCAGCCGCGCGGCAACGATGCCCAGAACACCCGTATGCCAGTTTGCTTCGCGCACAACGATTATCGCCTGATCCAGCGGCGTCGCCTTTGCCTGCGCCACGGCGTCCTCGGTGATGACATGCTCCAGCTCACGCCGGCGCTCATTCAGATCGCGCAGACGCCCGGACAGCCGGAATGCCTCCGCCTCATCGTCACAAAGCAGCAGATGCAAAGCCGTTTCAGCCTGGCCGAGCCGTGATGCAGCATTCAGGGCCGGTGCCAGTGAATAGGCGATCGTACCGGCATTCGGGACAGTATTGGCCTTGCACAGCTGGAGCAGGCCGGGCGGCGCCGATGAGAGAAATGCAGCCAGTCCCGCTTTAACCAAAGAGCGGTTGGCACCAGTCAGCGGCATGATATCGGCAACTGTGCCGACCATGGCGAGCACAACAAGCGTCGCCAGCACGCGCTCGCCGTCACCGTCACCGAAACGCTGCAGATACGCTTCAGCCAAGAGATAGGCCACGCCTGCGCCGGACAGAAGGTCTTCGACATGCGGTTCCTCACGCGGGTTGATATGGGCGTCTGCCATATCCGGCTTCATGTCGACGACATGGTGATCCGTGACGATGACAAAAATACCGGCTGCTTTCAGGCGGCGCACTTCGTCCTGGCTGTTGCTGCCGCAGTCGACCGTAATAACGAGGTCAGGCTGGTCGTGAAGCAGTTTATCCACGTGCCCGCTGCTGATTCCGTAGCCATCGTCCAGTCGGTCGGGAATCAGCCAGGAAACAAAGCCGCCGACATGGCGCAAAAGGCGCACAAGGATCGCGGCGGCGGTCAGTCCGTCAGCGTCGTAATCTCCGAACACAACGATATGCCCGCGTCTTTCCAGCACATCGCGCATAAGCAGAATGGCCTTTTCCATGTCGCGGAATGCAAACGGATCGAGCGGATCCGTCAGAAGCAGGGCGCGCTGTTTTGCCGCGGTATCATAGCCGCGGCGGCAAAGGATCTTCTCCCAAAGCGGCCGATCTGACACGTCCGATTCGGGCAGATTCCACTTTCGCCAGATAAAAGCGTGTTCATCCATGTCTCGCAGTATAGCGAATTGACCGCCATGCTGCTTAATCGCCTGGCTATCTGGAAAGCAAAGAACGCTCCGAGTCTTTGTCGAATAAGTGAATTTTCCTGGCTTTGAAGCTGATTTTCAGATTGTCTTCAATCGTCCCGTTCATGTCAGCATCGAATCTGGCGATAATTTTCTTGCCCGCGCAATCGATGTAAACGAGAATCTCCGCCCCCATGTGTTCGGACACCTCAACGGACGTCTCGAGCATGTCAGTTCTCGCCCCGTTCTCTTCTGCCCGCACAACATCCTCTGCACGCACGCCCAGAACGACCGTCTTCCCTATGTAATCGGCAAGCACATCAGGACTGAACCGATCCTCGAGCAAGGGCAGTTTCATCTCATCGATCACGGCCGCATACCCCTGATCGTTCTTCATGATTACCGCATCCAGAAAATTCATCTGCGGGCTGCCGATGAACCCGGCGACAAACTGATTTTCCGGCCAGTCGTAGAGTGCTTGCGGCTCACCGATTTGCTGAATCCTGCCATCCTTCATGACGACGATACGGTCGGCCATCGTCATGGCTTCCGTCTGGTCATGCGTCACGTAGATAAACGTTGTACCCAGTTTTTTATGAAGCTTCGTAATCTCCGTGCGCGTTGAGGCGCGCAGCTTAGCGTCAAGATTCGAGAGCGGTTCATCGAGCAGGAAAGCTTCGGGGTCACGCACCATCGCCCGGCCAAGTGCGACGCGCTGCTTTTGTCCCCCCGATAACGCTTTTGGCTTGCGATTCAGGAGCATTTCCAGCTCGAGAAGCTTTGCTGTATCGCGCACTTTTTTATCGATCACGCTCTTTGGCACTTTTCGCAGTGAGAGCGCATAGGCGAGGTTTTTATAGACCGTCATGTGCGGATACAAGGCGTAATTCTGAAACACCATGGCAATGTCACGGTCCTTGGGCGCCACCATATTGATCAGGCGGCCGTTCAGATACAGTTCGCCGAACGTGATCTCTTCCAGACCTGCGATCATCCGCAGCACCGTTGATTTTCCGCATCCGGACGGTCCGACCAGAACGAGAAACTCCTTGTCATTGATTTCAAGGTTGAAATCACTGACGGCGACGACGTCGCCCGGATACACTTTTTTAATGTCTTTCAGCACAAAGTTGCCCATGATATTTCCTGACCTTTACATGATGATTCGTATTTCGTTTGTCGCATCCAGCTGTTTTGCCGGAATGTAATTGCTGTCGATTTGCCTGTCGTTCAGCCACACCTGCCGATAGCCGCTTTCCGAAGCACTGCCGTTCTCGATTGTGATATGCAGTATTTTGCCTCGAAACGCCTTCTCTATCCGGACGCTCCGCCATCGCTCCGGTATGGATGGTGCAATCAAAATCCCGTTTGCGTCGGGACGAATCCCGAGGATCCCCTCGATGCAGCCGACCATCACGGTTGAAGCGGTCCCCGTCAGCCAGTGCACATGCGAGCGTCCCTCGAACGGACTTCCGGTGCTTTCTGTGAATTGACCGTATACGTAAGGTTCCATGACACGAATGTCAGCCATGTCATTTTGCTCGGCCGGCGAGCTTTCCTGCCAGTACGCATAGGCGCGATTACCGTGTCCGGCCAGTGCCTCCGCCAAAATCAGCCAGCCCTGAGTCTGCAGAAAAACACTGCCGTTTTCTTTTGTACCGGCGTTGTACGTAATCGCCAGCGCACCGGGAAATCCTGCGCGGGCGAAGGGCGGCGTCATCAGTCGCGCGCCGTAGGGCGTATTCAGTTTATCGCGGACCAGCGCCAGCACATCATCGGCCCGCGTCCCGGCTGCCAGCCCGGATATGACAGCCCAGCTCTGCGGATTCAGCCACATGCCGGCTTCCCGGCTGGCGCTTGAGCCGATACGCTCATGCTTGTCCGTGATGCCTCGAATATAGCGGTCCTGTTCAAAGCACACGGTTTCGATCACTCGCGCCAGCTCCTCTTTTGACTCACGCAAAAAGGTCACGTAAGGCTGGTCGTCCCTGCTCTTTGCAAACGACTCCATGATGCTGAACGCAAGAAAAAGCTGCATCGCAACAAAACTCGATTCGCCTTTTTCGCCAAGTCGCAGACAGTCGTTCCAGTCGGCATGCAGGCCCGCCGGCAGGCCGTTCGCACCGCGCCGGTCAAGGGAGAACTGCAGCGCTCTTTTGAGGTGGTTGTAGACACTGTCTTCCCCCTTGTTGGCGTAAGGCAGGATCGTGTCCAAAAAACCGATGTCGCCTGTTTCGCCGACATACTTTTGGATCGTCGGAAACAGCCAGAGCGCATCATCGGCACGATACGACGTGTGTCCCGTTTCTTCACGGTAAGAAAAATCGTCGGGCGTATCCTCCCGGCCCGGCGTATGCGTGTACTTGACAAGCGGCAGGCCGGCTCCGTTGTCGACCTGAGCCGTCAGCATGAATGTCAGCTGTGCCTTGGCCAGATCCGGTGCGAGGTGAATGATGCCCTGAATATCCTGCACCGTATCGCGATAGCCAAACCCGTTTCGCTGGCCGCAGTAAACAAAGGAGGCAGCCCGCGACCAGGTGAAGGTGATGAAGCATTGATAGGCATTCCAGGTATTGACCATGTGATTGAAATTGTCATCAGGCGTCTTAACTTTGAACCCCGAAAGTCTGTCATCCCAGTGAGTCCGGAGCAACGCGAGATCGGCATCGGCTTGTCTAGTTTCGGCATACGCCGCGATAATGTCGTCGGCGACGCGGCTGTCGTTTTCGCCGAGGATGAAGCGAACTTCCCTTCGTTCTCCCGGCTTCAGCGTCAATGTCGTGTGCAGCGCACCGCAGCTGTTCCCATTGTAATTCAGTCTGTTGTCACACATACCCCGAATAACGGCTTCAGGATTGGCGTAAGTGCGGTACGCGCCGACGAAATACTGCCTGTCCCCTGCATAAGAGCGCACCGGCGCACCGCTCAGAGCAAAAAACCGGGGCACATGCTCGTCAGTGTTTTCACTGATTGTCTGGACGATTTTGTTTGTCTCAAAATACGTTCGCGAGATGAATTGCGAGTACTGCAGATTGACACCGTCCTGCTCATAGTCGCTGTTGTTTGTGAATTCCGCGTAACCGAAAAGCGATATTGTGCGCGATCGTGCCGACTTGTTTGTCACGCTCAGCTGCCAGACCTCGCAATCCCGATCCAAAGGCACATAATACGTCGCGTCGGACGCGATGCCTTCACACGTCGTGTTGAACGTCGTGTAGCCGAGACCGTGCCGGCATGTCGTTTCATAGCCGTTCATCCGGCCGACGGGCTGCCAGGACGCCGACCAGTATGCTTCTGTCTCATCATCACGCAGGTAGATATAACGTCCCGGCTTGTCGTCACTGTTGAAGCGGTACCTCAGAATTCTTCCCTTCGCGCCGCTTTTAACGAAACTGTATCCGCCGGCGTTGTTCGATATAATTGCGCCGTACTCCGGAGAACCAAGGTAATTCGCCCAGGGCGCCGGCGTGTCGGGCCTGGTGATCACATACTCTCTATTCTCGCCGTCAAAATATCCGTAATTCATAGCGTCATTCTTTGACACTGCCAACGGCGACACCGCGCACGATGTACTTGGACAGCAGGATGTAGATCACAATGATCGGGATAATAGCCAGAAAGATCAGCATATACACCTGGCCCATGTCAAACTTCAGATAATCGGCGCTGCGAAGCTGGGCCACGAGAATTGGCATCGTCTTCTTGTCTTTCGAGCGCAGAAGCAGTGACGGGATGAAGTAGTTGTTCCACGAACCGACGAAGGTGAAAATTGCCTGTACTGCCAGCGCCGGCTTCATGATCGGAATGACCACACGATTGAACGTTCGAAACTCGCTTGCACCGTCCATGCGCGACGCTTCAATGACGGCCTTCGGCAGGTTGCTTTGCATGTACGAGTACATGAAGTAGAAGACAATCGGAGATGCAACGCTCGGCAGGAACAGCGGAACAAGAGAGTCCAGCATATTGAGGCTGCTCATCCAGCGCAAAAAGCCAAGCGCCGACACTTGTGCCGGAATCATCATGATCATCATGATGAACGTGAACACGAGCTTCTTGAAACGGAATTCATAGATGTGAATGCTGAATGCCGTCAGAGCCGAAAAGTAGGTGGCCAGCAAAGCCGATGCCCCAGCCACAAAGAGACTGTTGATAATGCCCTTGACAACAGGCACTTCCTTGTTGGCGAGGACGTTGTTCAGATTGCGGGTAAAAAAATTATCCGGCAAAATGGAGAATCCCTTCTGGATCTGCGAATGGAGCCGGGTAGAATTGACAATCAGGATGTAAAACGAAAAGAGGCACAGTACGCTGAGCAGAATAAGGATGACGTAGCGCAGCACCCGGTTTGCTTTGTCCACAGGCATTAGTGTTCGCCTCCCTTCAGCTTGACCGGCTTCGGTTCCCGTTCGGTAAGGTTTCGGTAGATGATCACGCTCAGAATGGCGGTGACGATAAAGAGGATGACTGAAAGTGCGCCAGCCAGACCGAAGTTTTTGGAAAACAGATGCTTGTTCAGATACATGATCATCGTCATCGACGTCCGATTTGGTCCGCCGGAACTGTTTGTCAGAATCTGCGGCACATCAAACATCTGCAGACCGCCGATGAGTGACGTAATCAGAACGTAGACGAGGATTGGCTTGATCGAGGGTATCGTCACATCCCAGAATGTCCGCCACGTGCTGGCACCGTCAATCTGCGCCGCCTCCAGTATCGAGTTGTCGATGCCCATGATGCCCGCCATCAGAATGATCGTTGTATTGCCGAACCACATGAGAAAATTCATCAGGGCGACAAGTCCGCGGGTTCCGGCCACATTCTGGAGAAAACTGATGCGTTCATAACCCATGGCGACAAGGAGATTGTTGATCGGACCGATATCGGAGAACAAGGCCCAGAACAGCATGGCGAAAGCAGCCGCCATGATCAGATTCGGCATATAAATAACCGTCTTGAAAAAGCCGGTGAATCGCAATTTTATTTTCAGGCTGGTAAACCAGATGGCAAGAATCATCGCCACCACGATCTGCGGGATAAATCCAAGCAGCCAGATGAATATCGTATTGAAGGCATACTTCGGCAAATCCGTTTCAAGAAGGATCGTCTTGTAGTTTTCGATTCCGACATAATTCGGTCCGATCTGTTTCAGACCGCTCATGTAGTTTTCAAAAAAACTGTAGTAAACAGTCGAGAAAAGCGGAATCAGCGAAAAAACAATGTATACGACAAAAAAAGGCACGAGAAAGATGTAGCCCCACTTTTTGTAGCTGATAGAGTTCCGCTTTTGACTTGATAGCATCTTCATTGTCACACCTGTCAGCGGATGACAGAGGGGGGAGATAAACTCCCCCCCGTCTCAATCCGGAATCTGTTACTCGGGTCTTGTCAAATCAGGATACGTTTCAATGACAGCCGTGTAGAAATTGTCGAGCGCGGTGTCATAGTCGACGTTGCCGTTGAAGTAATCAACAAAGGCTTCCTGCAGGTTCTCGTTCATGCCCTGGTCATAGGCCGACATGTTGCTCATGTCAATGCCCTTGGCCGATTCGACGAACAGTGCAATGTGGTTTTGACCGCCGAGGAAAGCGGATGCAAACTCATCGTCCGCAGCCAGTTCGGCCATGGCCTCTTCGTGGTTCGTGAAGTCTTGTGTGTCTTTTGTGATCTGCTGCATCGTGTCTTTGTCGCACGTCATCGTGTACATGATGTCTCTCACGAGTCCAAGATTGTCAGAACCTGCCGCTGCGGCCAGCCAGCTGCCGCCCCAGTAGAAGTTCTGCGGTCCTTCCACGACGGCATAGTCGCCGTAGATGCCGTTGCCGACAGCCTGTTCCGCTTCAGGATCTTCGAGAGCGTTGCCCAGCAGAGTGAAGTTGATGCCCCAGGTTGAATAGAAGAATCCAAACACATTGGAACCGGGACCCTGGTCAGCTGACCATTGATCGTCCCACAGTCTCGATTTGTTGTGGTAACCCTTGTCGGTAAAGTCTTTCGTCAGTTCGATCCACTTCACCATGTTTTCGTCCAGGTTGATCACGTTGTTTTCGTCAACCCACGGATTCGTCATGTTGTTCGAGAACGGCCGGTAGGCGTCATCGAAGCCGGACAGCATTTTGTAATCTTTTGCCGCCATTTGCTCGGCGACGGCTGCGAATTTGTCCCAGTCGGACAATGCTTCCTGAACGGCTTCAGGATCGTCTGTGCCCAAAACGTCCAGGGCAATCGAACGTCTGTACGCGAACAGGCCTGGCGTGGCTTGCCACGACGTGCCCTTGATTGCGCCGTTTCCGTCAGTCACGATTTCCTGCGTGTACTTGTATTGACCGGCGAGGTCTTCTTCGGTCAGGCCGACGTCATTCATGATGTCCAGAGTGAAGTCGCTGTCGACATACTTGAGCGCGTAATCGGCTTCAAGCAGGAACAGGTCGATCTTGTCGTCATCAGCGGCGTTTTCCTGATCCAAAAGCGCCTGGTCAAGCGCATTTTGATAGGCGTTGTCGGTACTCGGCACGATCGTGAATCTCACTTCAACGTCCTCCGGAACCAGACCGGCACCCTGGAAGTACGTCTCAAACAAGCCTTTGAACTCCTCGTTCCAGCCCCAGATGTTCAACACCTTGCCGCTGTCGGCCGTTTCTGCTTTGACACTGCCGCCCAGTACGACGGGTGAAAGCGCCATCACAAGCACCAGCAGCAATGCAATGATGCTTCTTGATTTCTTCATGATTTCTTCCTCCTTCGATTTGTCTGCCCTATGGCTTCATAGCGCATATTATTCAGAATCCAGCTTCTTAACTGAATTTCCAACCAACAATTGTCCTTCGATCCAGATCTGCTTTGCGATGTACGTTTTCTGATCGACGATGGCATCGACCAGGTTTTTCGCCGCTTCGGTGCCGAGCGCATCCGTGTCCTGCCTGAATGTGCAGAGCTTCGGCCGCAGGACCTGAGACAAGTAAATGCCGTCATAGCCGGCGACACTGATATCTTCGGGAATGGAGAGTCCCTGCTTTTCAATTTCATTCATACCGCCGATATAAGAAAAATCATCCGGATACATGATGCATGTGGGCGGGTCTGAAAGACTCAGCAATTCTCTCGTCGCCAGTCCGCTTGACTGCGGATCATGGTAGCGGGCAGGCTTGATGTAATCGTTCGGCACCGTGAGATTCAGCGCCCTGCACGCCTTGTGAAAGCCGGCCAGCCTTCGTTTCGTTACAGACGTGTTTTCACCGTGTATGTAGGCAATCTTCCGATGACCGCTTGCGTAGATATGGTTCACCAGATCTTTGGTGCCGCGGAGATTGTCCGACAGAATCGCCGTACAGTCATTGAATATGTGGTCTATGGTAATCGTCGGAATCTCGCTTTGCACAAGTTCGACGACGTCAGGATCGTTAAAGTCAACACAAGCGACCACGACTCCGTCACACTTGCGGTATTTGCAGTGGTCGTAATAACTCATCTGCATGTTGCCGATGTTGTGACTGATAAAAGTGATGTCGTACCCGAGACGTTCCGCTTCCACTTTAAAACTGTTGATAACAGCTGAAAAATATTCATGCGCCAGGCCGCTCTGCATCTCATCGATAAACAGCACACCCAAATTGTTCGAGCGGTTCGTTTTCAGTGAGCGTGCGGCCGAATTCGGCAAATAGCCCATCTCCATGGCCGTTTGCTGGATAATCGCGGTCGTTTTCTGACCAATTTCCAGCGAGCGGTTCAAGGCTTTGCTGACCGTAGATGTTGAGTATCCGCATCGTTTAGAAATGTCTTTAATCGTAACCAAGTTTGCCCCAATCTGCGCGAACACGATTTCGCTCCATGTCACATTTTCGATGATAGGCTGAAAATATACCCATGTCAAGCGAGATTCGGCCTGTGTTTTTAGTAATTTTGACAGGGATAAACACGTGAATTGCCACAAATCCATAAATGATTTACTATGGGAACAACATCAGCGAAATCGATATAGTAGAGAGGTACCATGAAATACGGCTATTTTGATGACCTGGCGAAAGAATACGTTGTCACTACGCCTCTGACTCCCCTGCCCTGGATCAATTATCTTGGCAACAAAGATTTTTTCGGCCTCATTTCGCACACGGCAGGCGGTTATTGTTTTTGCCGTGATGCCAGGCTGCAGCGCCTGACGCGCTTTCGCTACAACAATGTCCCCGCCGATGGCGGCGGCCGCTGCTATTACATCAAAGAAAAGGGAAAGCCGGCATGGAGCCCGGCGTTTCTGCCCTGCAAGACGCCGCTCGATGCTTACGTCTGCCGTCACGGCCTCGGTTACTCTGTATTTGCCGGCATGAGGGACGGTCTTGCCGGAGAACTGACATGCTTTGTTCCCCTTGATGACCACTGCGAAATTCATCGGCTGTCTCTCTCCAACCAGACTGAATCGGAAAAGACGCTGAAGCTGTTCAGCATGATCGAATGGTGTCTCTGGGACGCTGTCGACGACAGTCAGAATTTTCAGCGCAACTTAAATATCGGCGAAGTCGAAGTGGAAGACAATACGATTTATCACAAGACAGAATATCGTGAACGCCGCAATCACTATGCCTTTTATGGTGTCAACCGGCCGATTTCAGGTTTCGACACGAGCCGTGACGCTTTCCTCGGTCCGTACAGGGGGTTTGACAATCCTCTTGCTGTCGACCGGGAACAAAGCCGGCAGTCGATCGCGCACGGCTGGTATCCGATCGGCTCGCACCAGATCGACATCGTTCTGGCACCGGGCGAAACGACAACGATTATCTATGTTTTGGGTTATGCGCAGAACGAAAGCGACGACAAATGGACAGCGCACGACGTCATCAACAAGACAAAAGCCAAAGCCGTCCTGGCGAAATACGAATCAGAAGAAAGTGCAGAGCAAGCGCTCGATCGGCTGAAATCATACTGGACAGAACTCCTGAGCAAATATCAGGTGAAGAGCAGCAACGAGAAAATCGACCGCATGGTCAATATCTGGAACCAGTACCAGTGCATGGTCACGTTCAATCTGAGCCGAAGCGCGAGCTATTTTGAGAGCGGCATCGGCAGGGGGATGGGATTTCGCGACAGCTGTCAGGATCTTCTTGGTTTCGTCCATCTGATTCCGGAACGGGCACGCGAGCGCATTCTGGACCTTGCCTCAATTCAATTTGAGGACGGCAGCACGTATCACCAGTATCAGCCGCTGACGAAACAGGGAAATCATGCCATCGGCTCCGGTTTCAATGATGATCCGCTCTGGCTGATCGCGTGCACAGCCGCCTATATCAGGGAAACGGGCGACAAGAGCATCCTTTTTGAAGAAGTCCCCTTTGATCACAAACCGGGCAGTGAAGCACCGCTTTTTGAACATCTCAGGCGGAGCATCACGTACACAGAGAATAACAGGGGGCCGCACGGCCTCCCCCTGATCGGGCGTGCCGACTGGAATGACTGTCTGAACCTCAACTGTTTTTCCAGCGAGCCGGGCGAAAGCTTCCAGACGACGTCCAACTTCGACAGCAAAATCGCCGAAAGTGTCTTCATTGCAGGCATGTATGTAAAGTACGCCGCGGAATATGCAGAGCTTTGCGAGCGTTTCGGGGATGCTGCGGAGGGCAAGGCGATGCGTCAGCGGGCACACAGCATGGAAAAAATTATCTGCGAGCACGGCTGGGACGGCGCCTGGTTTTTGCGCGCATACGACGCCTTCGGAAACCGCGTGGGCAGCCAGACCTGCACAGAAGGACAAATTTATATTGAGCCGCAGGCAATGTGCGTGATGGCCGGCGTCGGACTCGAAAACGGCTTTGCAGAAAAAGCGCTGAACTCCGTCCATGAGAAGCTGGTCACGGATTTTGGTGTGGAACTGCTGGCTCCGCCTTACACGGCGTACCGGCAGGAACTCGGTGAAATCACAAGCTACCCGCCTGGCTACAAGGAAAACGGTTCAATTTTCTGTCACAACAACCCGTGGTTCAGCATTGCGGAAACGAAACGGGGACGAGGCAATGAAGCCTTTGCCATTTATCGCAATATCTGTCCCGCTTACACGGAGGAGAAGAGCGATATTCACGGGACTGAGCCGTATGTCTACAGCCAGACGATCGGAGGGCGAAGCGGACACTCATTCGGTGAGGCGAAAAACAGCTGGCTGACCGGAACAGCAGCCTGGTCGTTCGTCAATATCAGCCAGGCTATCCTTGGCATCATGCCCGATTACGACGGCTTGCGCATCGCCCCCTGCCTTCCGGATGAACTGTCCTCATATCGCGTGGAACGCGTTTATCGGGGCTGCCGGTATCGCATAACGGTAGAACGGACTAATCGCAGCAAACCGGAGATTGAAGTCAACGGCAACCTGATCGAAGGCAATCTTATTCCCGCGCAGACATCTGCGACATGCGACGTTCGCGTGCGTCTCTAAAACAGTCAAATAAAAAACTGCACCGAAGTTTATGTCTTCCGGTGCAGCCCAATGCTCGTCTCTATGACACTCAGCGCTTGCGCTTGCGCGCCGCTTCTGACTTCTTCTTGCGCTTGACGCTTGGCTTTTCATAGTGTTCTCTTTTTCTGACTTCAGCCAACACACCAGAACGCGCGGTCAAACGCTTGAAGCGCCTGAGGGCACTGTCAAGGGTCTCGTTTTCTTTTACACGAACTTCCGACAACTGTATCCCCCCTTTCACCGATGAGAAGTCACGGCCAGGCCGCGCTACTGCATTATACGGACCAAAGTCCGATATGGCAAGCGCGGGTGCACCTCGTAAAAAGTGAAATAACGTCGGCCTGCATGCGTCACACGAGACGATGAGCATTATCCCCCTTTGAGACGCACGATTGATTTGAACGGCTATCCGCGACGCTGATACCGTATCCTGGACACTGATTTGTGCATAATATGACTGCTGGCCCCAATTTTGTTTTATAATTGGACAGGCAGCATACGAGCTGCCGCGACAGCATGCCAAACAATAGAAGGAGGCACACCATGACTCGTCGAATTTGGATTTTTGTCCTTGCCGTTTTGCTCCCCGTACTGATTATCATCATGAGCATCAGCCCGGTCGCCGCGCTCGTCATCGCTCCGAGTGATCAGCAAACCGAAGAAGAAGTTACTGTCAGTGCGGCCGAAGCCACCGTATTCGGGTATCTGGGGGACTGGCAGGACACCATGATCGTCAGCGAATACTATTTTATGGACGCAGATATTCTGCAGCTTTACCTGATGGTTCCCTCAATGGATGAAGTCGACTTTGACGCGTTCTCGAGTGTTTTCTGGGATATGCTGGATGCACCGGATCTTGCGCATGAACGTGTCTATCTTGACATTGTTGATCAGACCGGCATCCGCATTGAAAGCTATGACATTGACCGGGCCGCACTCGATATGGAACGCGCCGTCTTTGGTGAAGAGCTTTCGCCTCAGGATCCCGAGGTTTCGGATGGTGTGGAAGTGGGATTCAATGAATCGTTCGCTCTGGGCAATGCCGAGCTCATGATAAAGTCATATCAGCTGCTGCAAGATGAATTCGGCAGCTATATTCTGCTCACATTTGACTTCGGAAACAACAGCGAAAACACAGACTCGGCCTTCATGATGGTCGATTACTATGCCGAACAAAACGGAGTTCAGCTGGAACGGCATTATACGCTCGATGATCTCAACACCACGTATACCGACATTGAACCGGGTGAAACGATGCCGGATTGTCTCATCGGTTTCTATCTGACCAATACAAGCGACCCCGTTTCGTTCATGTTTGAAGAATTTTTAGGGTCCGATAAAGCAACGTTTTTCGTTGAAATCGACGGCGTCGGCTGAACATACCCCCGCTCTAAAAAAGCTCTCCGTGCACAGGAGAGCTTTTTTTTAGTGCGGTTATGCCATCTTAAACATGGGCCTGACCGGGAGGCTCCGGCAGCTCAATCGGAGATACCGGTTCATGGCCTTCGGCCGGCGTGGTGCTGTGCGGGTGCTCGTCTGATACATGGACGGACTCCATAGGCAGGAGTGATTCGCCGAGCGGCACACCGCCGATCAGATGAAAGTGCGTATGATAGATCGTCTGGCCGCCGTCAGGTCCGACATTGGCGATAAAGCGAAAACCGCTTTCCAGAATGCCTTCCTTTTCCGCAATGCGTGTCGAGGCAATCAAGATGCGGGTCATGGTGTCGGAGGCATCCTCTTCCCTGACCAGCTCAAGCATGGAGTCGGTATGAGCCCGCGGCACGATCAGGACATGCGTCGGCGCGACGGGAAACATGTCGCGGAATGCAACGACCGTATCGTCTTCATAGACGAATTTGGCCGGGATTTCACCGCGGATGATGCGGCAGAACGTGCAGTCGTCGTGATTATCCATTCGTTCCCTCCAGTTGTTCGCGTATCGTTTTTTTGACAAGAAGCAGTGCCTCCAGCGCGTCCGCCGAAGCCAGCCCGCCTGCCTGGGCAAATGCCGGTTTGCCGCCGCCTTTGCCGCCTGTTGCTGCTGCCGCCATCTTGACCAGCGATCCGGCGTGGACGCCGCGGTCGATCGCAGCCTTGCTGGCGGCGGCACTCCAAAGCAGTTTGTCGCCGGTCTTTGCGGCCAGAACGATGACGCTGTCTTGCAGAAGATCCCGCACAACGTCGCCGGCCTCTCTCAGCTGCGCCATGTCGCTGACATCGATCAGGGCCGTCACAATCCAGATGCCGCTGACCTTTTCGGCCCCGGCCACGAGTTTTTCCGCTGATGCGCGCGTCTTCTCCTTGCTCATGTCTTCCATTTCAGCACGCAGACGCTTTATGTCTTCACTCAATTTATGCAGCCGTTCGGGCAGCGTATCGGCATCTGCTTTCAGGAAGGATGCCATCTCGTACAGCAGTGCCTTGTCATGCGTCGCCGCCCTGATCGCGCCTTCACCGGTGACGGCTTCGATGCGCCGCACGCCCGAGGCAATGCTGCTTTCACCCGTAATGCGGAAATAGCCAGCCTGCGACGAACGTTCCAGATGAGTGCCGCCGCATAATTCCTTGGTATAATCGCCGACGCTGACGACTCTGACCTGGTCATCGTATTTTTCCTCAAACAGGGCCACCGCCCCTTCAGCCAAAGCGTCTCTTATCGCCATGATATTCGTCGTGACCGGTTCGTCCCGCAATATCTCAGCATTAACTTCGGCTTCGATTGCCATGCGCTCGTCATGCGAAATTGGCTTGAAGTGCGTGAAATCAAAACGCAGTTTTCCGGGAGAGACCTCGGAGCCAGCCTGCTCCACATGGTCGCCGAGCACCGTCTTCAGCGCTTTATGAAGGAGATGCGTCGTCGTATGATTGCGCGCTGTCGCAAGCCGCCTCGTGCGGTCCACTTGTGCGTCAACTGACTGCCCGGTCCAGACGGTTCCAGACTCGATTGAAACGGCATGAAGCCAGACGCTGCCGCTTGTTTTTGTCGTATCGGTTACGCGGGCCACAGCCTCATTTTTCACGATGCCTCTATCACCGACCTGACCGCCAGATTCGGCGTAGAAGGGCGTGCGATCCAACACGATGATGCCCCTGTCGCCGGCTGACAGGACATCCGTTTCTTCCATGCCCTCTTCAGTTTCCTTGAGCATGGCCAAAATAGAAGCCTTTGAGCAAAGTTCGTCATAGCCTGTAAATTCCGTCGCCGGCAGCCGTTCAAATGATTCGGGCAGCAGCCGTTCGTCCCAGGCCGAATCGACGCGTTCCCGCATCGCCTGCCGCGCTTTTTCCTTCTGAGCCGCCATTTCCGCTTCGAAACCGGGCAGATCGACCGACATGCCCCGCTCCTCGGCAATGTCACGGCTCAGGTCAAGCGGAAAACCATACGTATCGTGAAGCATGAACACACTGGAGCCCGAAAGCTCTCGCTGACCGGCCGCCCTGGCTTCTTCGATCAGGGAATCGAGCAGCCCCAGCCCTTGGTTCAGTGTCTCAGCAAATTTTGTTTCTTCTCTCGAAAGCAGCATGAGAATACGGTCACGCCTCGAATCCAGATCCGGATAATGCTCGGCCGACTGCGCGATCACGGTCGGCGCCAGCGTCGACATGAAACCGGCGTCAAGCCCCAGTGTCCGGCCAAAGCGCATGGCGCGGCGTATCAGGCGGCGCAGCACATAGCCGCGGCCCTCGTTGCCCGGCAGCACGCCGTCCGAGAGCATCATGATCGCGGCACGCATGTGGTCCGCGATCACGCGTATCGCTACATCGACATCCGGATCTACGCCGTATGTGACATTCGCCAGCGCGCATGCATGGTCCAGAATAGCGCGAACCGTGTCAACTTCAAACAGGTTATCAACGCCCTGCATGATCACGGCAAAGCGTTCAAGCCCGCCGCCGGTATCGATATTTTTGTGCTGCAGAGGCGTATACGTGCCGTCTTCCTCACGGTTGAACTGGGTGAATACAAGATTCCAGAATTCGACAAAGCGGTCGCAGTCACATCCCGGCTGGCAGCTCGCTTTGCCGCAGCCGTGCTCGATCCCCCGATCGAAAAAGATCTCCGAGCACGGTCCGCACGGTCCCGTTCCGTGTTCCCAGAAGTTATCTTCCTTGCCGAGCCGGAATATTTTGGATTCCGGCAAACCGATGTCCTGATGCCAGATATCGTAAGCTTCATCATCATCAAGATAGACCGTCACCGACAATTTGTCGTACGGCATATCGTATACATCCGTGATGAGTTCCCAGGCCCATGCGATGGCTTCCTTTTTGAAATAATCGCCAAATGAAAAATTGCCGAGCATCTCAAAATAGGTGCCGTGCCGGCTTGTCTTGCCGACATTTTCAATATCAATCGTGCGGATACACTTCTGGCATGTTGCGATGCGCGGTGCCGGCGGTGTCTCGGCGCCGGTGAAATACTTTTTGAACGGCGTCATCCCTGCATTGATCAAAAGGATGGATGGATCGTTTTTCGGCACAAGTGATGCCGACGGCAAAATGAGGTGCGATTTACTTTCAAAGAAATCGAGATATGCTTTTCTGATGGTGTTTAAGCTTAACGGTTTCAACCCTGTTCTCCTGTCTTCCATGCTCCGTGCAAGGAGCATCCGCTGATCACGATTCTAGCAGACGAGCCGCTTCTTTTCACCTGCCGTTGTGACGCATTGCGCTATACTGACACTATGGATCGCGACATCTGCATCATCGGCCAGGGTCTGACCGGCCTGACCGCCGCCCACCGGCTGGCAAAAGCCGGCAAATCGGTCACGATCGTCGATCTGTCGGACCAAAGCGGCGGCCTGGCAGCCGATATTCCCTGCGGCGGCACGACCGTTGAACGCATGTACCATCATTGTTTTGCAAGTGATGAGCATGTCCTGCAGCTGGCCGCTGAATTGGGTCTTGCCGCTCAACTGAAATGGTACCGTCCATCAAATGGCCTCTTGTCGGGGGGGAAACTCTATCCGTTTACCACGCCGGCCGATCTTCTCACGTTTTCTCCGCTTCCCGTCTGGGATCGCGTTCGCACAGGCATGACGGTCCTGGCGGCAAAGAGGCGGCGTGAATGGCGCACACTCGAAAACACGACTGCCAAATCGTTTCTGATTGCGCATGCCGGGCGGACCGCTTATGAAAAACTCTGGAAACCGCTGCTTGTCTCAAAATTCGGAGATGATGCCGACCAGGTCTCCGCGGTCTGGATCTGGAATAAATTCAAATTGCGCGGCGGTTCAAGGGAAGGGTTGAAAGAAGAAGTCCTCGGCTATCTGGACGGCGGCTTCGGCCGCCTCGGCAGAACACTGGCTGAACGGCTCCCGGCAGACGTCCTGCTGCGAAACAACGAGACAGCCCTGAATATCCGCCGCATTAATAACGGCTACGCGGTTGAAACGGATTCGGGCATCATCACCGCGTCTGCCGTTATCGCCGCTGTTTCAGCCCCTGTTTTCAACCAGCTCACGGATGCGCTCGATCTTGGCGATTACCGCAGCCGGCTCAATGCCGTGCGCTATAAGGCCAATCTGTGCCTCCTCCTGTCATTTGATGCGCCGGTCACGCCATTTTACTGGACGACCGTCTGCGACCGGCTGCCCTTTGTGGCCGCTGTGGAACAGACGCGTCTCGTTCCCGCTGAGACGTACGGTCGCCATCTCCTCTATTTGTCCCGTTACCTCGATGAAAGTGAGCCGCTCTGGTCCGAAACCGATGATCGTCTCGCGAGCGTCATGAAGGAGGCACTTTTCGCAGTTTTCCCCGAGGCAAAAGCGCATTGCCGCGGCGTCGAAGCACTGACGAGAAGCCGCTATGCCCAACCGGTGATTCCCTTGCAATACAGCCGGCGGATGCCGGAAATAAGCACGCCGCTGCCCGGACTCTTTCTCGCCGGCATGTCGCAGATTTATCCTGAAGACCGCGGTCTCAATTACGCAATTCGTCTCGGCAATGAAACGGCCGGCCTTATCCTGGCATGAGCGATCTGACCGCTGCCATGCTCTGGTGGGTTATCTGGCTGGCCGGTGCAGCGGCAATCTGGCCGCTCGCATTGAAGCTTTGTCCTTACGGCGGTTACGGTTTCACCTTCGCGAAAGTTTTGTGGCCAGGACTCCTGGTCATTTCGTTTATCTGGCTGTCGGTCCCGCGGCTCGTTCCGTTTCGCGCGCCCTACATGTGGCTAGTCCTGATCGTTCTGGCCGCACTCTCCTGGTCCGTCCGGCCGCTTCGCCGGGATGCACTGGCCGCACTGAAAGAAAAATGGAAATCGCTCCTCGCGTTTGAACTCTTTTTCCTCGCGTGCTTTGCCGTCGGATTATTTATGCGCGGCCAGATGCCGGGGCTCGACACACTTGAAAAAATGATGAATATCGGTTTTTTGAACAGTCTCAATCGAACTGATTTTCTGCCCGCAGCCGACATGTGGTTCGCCGGCGAGAGCATCAACTACTATTACGGCGGACACATCGCCGCGGCCATCCCGCTGAAACTGACCGGCATCACACCGGCTGTAGCATACAACCTCGCGCTGGCCACCTTGTTCGCCCTCACCGCTGTTTTGTCGTTTCAGCTTGGCAGTGCACTTTTGCAGCCCCCCTTGGTCGAGACGGCAAACCGCCGGCTCCGCTTCCTGTCCGGCACATCTGCAAGTCTCCTGGTCACGCTGGGAAGCAACGGACATCCCGCCATTTATGATCCCGAGTCGCCGCTTGCCTTTATCGGCCATGCGCTCACCCGTCGCTGGCCGGATATCGCCGGCACAATGGAGCGTTACTGGTTTCCCTCGTCGACCCGCTTCATCGGCTATAATCCCTCTTTGCCGGATAAAACGATTCACGAATTTCCGTCTTACAGTTTCCTCGTTGCCGATCTGCACGCGCACCTCATTAATCTCGTGTTTGTGCTCGCTTTTTTGCTATTTCTTTTGAATGCTTTCGCGCGGGCGCAAAAGGCAAGCCGCGATATCGGTGTCCGGTTCGCTGTCAGATCCGTGATGACCGATCCGCTTCTCATGGTGTCATCCGTTTTTCTCAGTTTTTTCCAGATCTCAAACTACTGGGATTTCATCATGTATTTTGCGCTTCTGGCATGCGTCCTGCTCTTTTTGCCGGGCAACTCAAACCAGGCGAAATTTGTGACTGTGAAAGCCCTGCCCGTTTTCTTTCTGCAGGCACTTCCCGTTCTCGCGGTCTTTCTTTTTGTCCGCTCGCCCCTGATCGCCGTTTCGCTTTATCTCGTCAGCGCGTTCGCCAGCCTTGCTGCCGCAGCCGTCACGCGGACCCGCCTCACCACAGCCGGCGCCGCGGCCAGTTTTGTCTTTGCCCTGTCGCACGTTTGGTCACTGCCGTTCAATTTGCATTTTGAACCGATCGGCAAAACGATTCGCCTGACAGAATCCCGCACATCGCTTTATCAGTTTCTCATCGTCTGGGGGCTGATGCTTCTTCTGGCTGCCATTTCGCTCATCGCCTGTCACGTGACGTCCAGAAGCAAAACAAGTCTTTTTCTGCTCATCGCCGCCGGCTTCGGACTCGTGTTTCTTCTGGTGCCGGAACTGGTCTATGTCGTCGACATCTACGGCGGTGAATTCAAGCGCGCCAACACCATGTTCAAGTTCACGTATCAGGCATTTGTGCTCCTTATGCTGGTGATCGGAGCGGGACCAGCACTTCTTTTGTCCGCCCGCAAAAAGCGCATCACGGCTGCTGTCACGATCATCTTGTCACTCACGTTCCTCTGGTTTCCGCTGCGTGCCGTGCCCCAGTGGTTCGGACAGATCTCTCTGCAGCACTATCGCGGGCTTGACGGCACGGGGCCGCTTCGCGTCAAACAGTCAAATCAGATCCATCAGTTTGACGATCGCACGCTGTCAGATTACTTCGCCGTGATTGATTGGCTGAATGTCCATGAAAAGGGCCAGCCTGCTCTGGCTGAAGCCTATGGACCGTCCTACACGGATCACGCACTGGTATCGGCCTTTACCGGTCTGCCGACAGTCATGGGCTGGGAAACGCACGAATGGCTGTGGCGTACAACGTCCGATACGCCGGAGGCCTATCGTACCGAAATACTGCCGCGTCAACTTGCACTGGATCGGCTTTATACGAGCGGTAATAAGGAAATTATGGACGAGGTCATTCAGACGTACGGCATCGCGTACATCGTCATCGGCCCATTCGAACAGCAGACTTTCAGCATGTCCGCCGATGACCCTGTCTGGGCTGAAATAGGCAACGTCGCCTTTGCCGAAGGCGACGTCACATTAATCCGGGTGCATTAGTCGAATTCAGCGGGGCGGAATCACGAGCGTTTCACCGACATTCAGCCGGTCATTGATCGTGCGACCGTTCGCCGACGCAATTTTTTCGGCCAGCGCATAGTTCGCCGTTCCGTATTTGGCCGTGGCGATGCTCCAATAGCTGTCGCCGGCCTGCACGACATATGAATTGCTTCCCGCTGCCGGTGCCTGGGGTGCCGCTGTAGCCGCCGTCTGCCCCTGCGGTGCACGCGTTTTCGGGACATCGGGAATCGACAGGGTTTCGCCAACCTTAAGGCCGGTAGATGATGTCCGGCCATTGGCGGCGGCAATTTTCTCGGCCAGCTGGGCAGAGCCCTGCCCGTAATATTTGGTCGCCAGCGACCAGTAACTTTCGCCGGCTGCCACAACATGACTGACATTGACCAATTCGACCGGAGCCGGTGTCGGTGTTGCCGGACGGGGCGGTATGGCGATCGTTTCACCGACTCTCAACCCAACTTCCACGGCACGATTGTTGGCGCTCGCGATCAATTTGGCAAGTTCCATGGATGCCGTGCCGTATTCTTTCTGGGCAACACTCCAGAAACTGTCGCCCGCCACCACGGTATACGTTTTGCCGCCGGCGGCCGGCGTCGCCTGCGCGGAAGCCGAAGTCGGCGCGGCGGTCGTCAGGGGCTGCTGTATTTCAACAGTCTGCTGTTCGATATTGACCGGACGGTATTCCGGCAGTGTCGGCGGTCTGAATTCCTCTGTACTCGGTTCCGTGACTCTTTCAGTGACGGCCTCGGTTGTCTGATTCGACTCATCGTCCGTCGCTTCGGACGCAACGACGGGCGGAACGTCCTCTCGCATCTCTGCCGAGGGCAGCGTAAGGCGATTCAGCTGTTCTTCTCTCTGACGATTTCGATTGCTCTGCGAGAGCAGATAAATACCGGCAAATATTAAAAGGACAGCGGCAAATATCGACAGTGCGATCGGCAGGGCGCGGCTCTTGACCGGCTCGTATTCGTCGAGAAAATCGTAGCCGCGTCCCGCCGGAGCCGATCCAAGCAAATCATCGATCGAGTCTTCATACTCATCATGTTGTCCGCCTGAGAGTGAGGCCCCGCAGTAGTAGCAATGCGTCGCCTCTTCCGGGACGGATTCGCCGCAATGATAACAAATCATGCTGGTTCTCCTCTTTTTGAAAGAGACGAGGTCTCCCTCGTCTCTCGTGTCTGTCTGAGGGTCATTATTCGGTCGGTGCAGGCGGAATAATCAATTCCTCGCCGACACTGATGCCGTCATTCTCCGTCTTGCCGTTTGCTACGGCGATATGCCGCGAGAGTTCCATCGAGCCGCGTCCATAGAAGCGCGTTGCGATGGCCCACCAGCTGTCACCGACCTGAACGATGTACGTACGGCTGCCGGCCTGGGTTGTTTCAGCTGTCGAGGCTTCGGTTTCCGTAGCCTCGGTTGTCTCTTCCGTTTCAGTCGGCTCGGGTTCCTCCGTAGACGGCGTGATCACTGCCGGAACTGTCGTATCGGTCACGGCCTCCGTGATAACGGTTGACGGCTGCGTGGCTGGTGTATCACCGCCGCCGACCAAAAGACGAATAAGCACGTAAATCGATGCCAGTATGACGGCGCCAAGAAGCACCAGCACAATAATCTTCTTCACCCGGCCGCGATCATCGAGATCCTCATAATCATCGTAGTCCTCATACGCTCCAAGGTCGTCGAGATCATGAGCGCTGTAAGCGCGGTCTGTCGTCTGTGCCGGTGCACCTCTGCGTCGGCCGGATGGCTGCTCGGCGCTGTAACGCTCCTGTGCCGCGCGATAGCCTTCCTGAACCGCATTTGACTCGACGGCGTCCTGGCCCTGTTCCGCGTAATCGACATCACCGCCGCCTTGTCCTCGTGCAAACGATGAAGCCGCCATGCGGCTGTAGCGATCCGTATCGCTGCCAGGCTTGGTTGACGGCAATTTGGCATAAATGCCGCTTGTGTCGCCGCTGATGGGTTTATCTCCCGTCTGATTCGCGCTGTAATCGCGCGTCGGTGATTCCGGTTTGCCTGAACCGGACATGCCGGCTCCGCCGCGCGCCAGCATCTCGGGATTGAACTGCTGCGTCTTGGCATCCTGGGCGTTGGCGTTTAATTCCGCCTGACTGAGACTTGCCGTTGCGAAACGGCCGAGATTCAAGCCGGTCTTCTTGTCGAGCGGCATAATGTAATCGATAAACGAAAGACCGATCTGCATGGGGATGCCGGGCGATTTCGCCGAGGCAGCGGTCATGATAAGGCCGGCTGCTTCATTTGCATCTTCCGCTTCGTACAACAGTCTCATAAATTCTTTTTGTCCGACTGCGGCCAGCACGTCACGGTTGCAGACGATCAGGACGTCATTTTGTTCCAGACTAACAATGTTCGAGTAACGGACGGTGCCGGCACTGCCCGCGGCATAAGCATCGCCAAGTTCAACGGGATTTCCGTTAAAGTCGATGGCTTCGAGCGGGAAATCGTCGTTCGTCAGCGCGTGCAGAAAATCGCTGCGATATAGATAAGCGCCAGCATCACCCAGTGTGATGGCCACCGCCTCTCCGTCTTGCACCATGACACCTGCAAAGTACGGCTCGCGGCCGCTGGTCGTCAGTGTTTGCCGCCCGGTTATTTCAAGTGACGCCTCGGCCAGAAGATTTAACTCGTCGTCGATCTCATGGTTGCCGGCCTTCACCTGCGCCGTCAGATTCTGAAGCGAATCCTGCCAGGCAGTCTCTTCATCCTGCGGCCGGCCGTAAACTGCCAGTACCGCACCGCGATCTTCACGGTCGAGCGTGACGTCGGCAGCGCGGCCCTCACGTTTTCCCGGAAAGCGACCGTCCAGAAAATAACCGTCCGAGATGTCGTCGGTCGGGTAATATCGCGCGTTTACGGTAGTGGCGATTCGTGTATTCGCCTGTCGATATGCTTTGGCCATATTTGCAGCTCCTCAACTCCGATGGCACGTCAAAATAACGGCGTGTCGAATGATATTTGAACTCTTATTTCGGACACAATTGTAACATATGGGAATGGCACATGTTGCGTTATAAAGTACACGCTGTGTGACCGTTTGATTGCAATACCGCAACATTAGCGGTACAGGCCGCCATTTTGCCTGTCGATTCGCGCCTGGAGCCATCTGTCAGCCAGATCAAGATCACCGGCCGCGGTCAGCTTTATGTTTTGCAGATCACCTGAGACAAGACGCACCGGATAGCCGACTGCTTCCAGTGCAGAAAGATCATCTGTGACGGACAGTCCCATGTCGGCGGCGCATGAATATGCCTCAAGCAGAATGTCGAGTCTGGCTCCCTGCGGTGTCTGCATCGCCCGCAGCGAATCGCGTTCCAGACAGGCGGTCACATATCCTGCAGCGTCGGTCTGCCGAATCGTATCGACAACCGGAATGGCCGGTGCCGCACCTGCGCGCTCACGGATCACGGTATCCAGTGTCGCCTGGATGGCGGCCTGCGTGACGAGGCATCTGGCCGCATCGTGCACCAATACCACCGAATCCCGGTCTGCCGCACGGCTGAGGTAAGAAAGACCGGCGATAACGGACGCCTGACGCGTGCTTCCGCCTTTGCAGAATCCAAAAAAGCGGCTGTCGAGCAAACCGGACAGCGCATCCTCAGCCCTTGAGACTTCATTTTCTGCAACCGCAACAACAATCCCGCTGATCTCCGGGAGTTCAAGGAACGCTGCATACGAATGCCACAGCACGGTCTGACCGGCCACCGAAGCAAAGCATTTATTATCTCCCCCCCCGAAACGTTCACTCCTGCCGGCTGCCAGGATCAGTGCGCAGACGGTCGGGTTCATGTCGTAAACATGAGATCGATCGCCTCATTGAGGTGATTGACGTAATAGATGTTTTCCATTTTGTCGGCCATGCCTCGCCTCACTTCCGTCTTGTTTTCCGCAGGCAGCAGTACCGTCTGAAAACCGTGTCGCACTGCTTCAGCAAGGCGCCGCTCCGGTTGTCTTATGCGCCTGATTTCGCCCGTCAGACCAACTTCTCCCAAAATGACGGCCGGCCCGAACAGCGGCTGCTCCTTGACAGATGACAGCACGGCCGCCAGCACAGCCAGATCGGCAGACGGTTCGCCGATACGGATACCGCCCGTGACATTGACGTATGCATCCTGATTTAGAAGTCCGATGTGGATTTGCTTTTCCAAAACGGCCAGCAGCATGGACAGCCGTGAACGGTCGAGTCCCTGCGTTGTGCGCAGCGGCGCGGTGTAGACGGACGGAACCATCAGCGCCTGAATCTCCAGCAGCATCGGCCGGGTTCCCTCCAGTACAGCTGTAACGGCCGACCCGTGAACACCGGTGCCGCGTCCGAGCCGGAACAAGTCAGCGGCTGACGCAACCGGCGAAAGCCCCGTTCCGGTCATCTCGAAGATGCCCAGTTCGTCTGTGGCACCGAAGCGATTCTTGTGCGCCCGAATGATGCGGTAAGGGCCGTTTGCTTCGCCTTCAAAGTACAGAACCGTATCCACCATATGTTCCAGGATGCGCGGTCCTGCCAGCTGACCATCCTTCGTGACATGCCCCACCAGCAGCACTGCCGATTGTGTCGACTTGGCCAGCTGGAGAAGCTGTGCGGTGACCTCACGGATCTGGGTGACGGAGCCGGGCGCAGACGATTGCGCCGGATCGTAAAGCGTTTGAATCGAATCGATCACGACGAGTGCCGGCTTTCGCTCCCGTACCGCATCCAGGATACGGGACAGATCAGTCGCCGCCAGCAGATTAATGTCGTCCGCCCTGATCCCGAGCCGGTCGGCGCGCAAACGAATCTGCGCCGGTGATTCTTCACCGCTGACGTAAAGCGACGATTCACCAAGCCCGCCGAGCACCTGGAGCACAAGCGTCGATTTGCCGACACCCGGTTCGCCGCCCAGCAGTATGAGCGAACCGCGCACGAATCCACCGCCGAGCACGGTATCAAGTTCACTCAACCCGCACTGGAATCGACTCGCCTGCATCCCGTCGATCTCTGCCAGCGGTTTCACCTCCGCGCGCTCTTCCCCGGTCCAGGTACGCGGTGCCTTGCCTGGCGTTTTTCTTGTAACCCGATCCGCCTCGGCAAACGTATTCCATTCTCCGCAAGCCGGGCAGCGTCCGAGCCAGCCGCTCGATTCGTGACCGCAGTCTGTGCAGAACCAACTTGTTTTTGCTTTCGCCATGTTTCCTCCGGGCATATCGTTACACATCCACAATTATAGATGAGTTCTTCCGGCTCGTGGTATATTTATGAAAAGCAGAGGCCCTGCGGCCTTAACTAGGAGGCTTCCATGCAGTATCCCTGGCGTGAATCATATGATCCCTGGTTCCCGGCACATCTCCAGTACCCGGAGCACACCATGTACGAAGCTGTTGCCGACGCCGCCTCGCGTTTCGAAAGTGAAAACGCCATCACCTATTTCAACCTGACGCTGACCTACGCTGAGCTGATGGCCGAAATAGACCGTGCTTCCAAAGCATTGAAAGCCGACGGCTTTATGCCGAAAGACGTGATCACCATCTGTCTGCCGAATATCCCGCAGGCGGTCATACTGTTCTACGCCGTCAACCGCATGGGCGGAATCTGCAACATGATGCACCCGCTCTCCCCCGCTGCCGAAATCGTCAAGAACATGAAACGGACGAACAGCCGCGTTTTGTTCATTCTCGATGCCCAGCGCAAAAAACTCGGCATAGACCTCGAAGATAACCACATCCGCCGCATTGTGCCATGCAGCGCTGCCACCTACATGGACCGGCTGACCGCGACCTTGTTCAAGCTGAAATATGCGCGCAGGATTGGCCGCATACCGACGGGAGAGCCATATTTATCCTTCCCTGACCTGCTGGCCAAAGCCGACGGCCAGGGATATCCGCAAGTTTACAGCCGGCCGGTTCGCAGTCCGGCCGTTTATCTGCACAGCGGAGGCACGACGGGCGAACCGAAAACAATAGTGCTGTCAGACTATCAATTCAATGCCTTGGCCGTGCAGGGTCCCGGCATTGTCGGCGAAAGCAATGCGCCGGTCGACATGCGCCGCCATTCTCACATCGCCATTTTGCCTTTCTTTCATGGCTTTGGCCTCGCGATCGGCCTCCATATGATGCTCAGTCTCGGCATCCGCATTGTGCTCGTGCCCAAGTTTACGCCCGGCGATTTCGCCCATGTCGTCAAGAAACACCGGCCAACAATCCTGGCTGGCGTCCCCACGCTTTTCACCGGCATGATCCGCGCCAAGAAATTGCGCAAAGCCGATCTGTCCCACCTGCGGCACGTATTCTGCGGCGGCGATCTGCTGACTCCGGAACTGCGCAGACGTTTTGAAACATTTCTCCAGGCGCACGGGGCCGACATCCGGGTACGGGAAGGGTACGGACTGACAGAAACCGTCACCGTGAATACAGTCAACCCGTTTCTTGGCAATAAGGAAGGGACCGTGGGACTGGCCTTGTCCGACATGTATCTGAAAATTTGCTCACTTGAAAACGGTGAGCCGCTGCCTGCGGGCGAACACGGCGAAATCTGCGTGACGGGACCAACCGTCATGCTCGGCTATCTGAACGACAGCGAGGCCACGAAGCACACGCTGCGCATGCATGATGACGGTCTGACCTGGGTGCATACGGGTGATCTCGGCTATCTCGACAATGAAGGCTATCTTGTCTTTTTGCAACGCCTGAAGCGGATTATCAAGGTATCGGGTGTACCCGTGTTCCCAAGCGAAATTGAAAAACTCGCTGAACAAATACCCGGCGTAAAAGCAGTGGCGGCGGTATCCATGCCTCATCCGTACAAAATGGAAGTTGTCTGCCTTTTTGTCGTTAAAACGGCCGATGCCGAGGCGGATGCGCTCACTGCCGCCATTCAGGAACGCATTGAAAAGGAAATGCTGATCTACGCGAAGCCGGCGGCCATCCGGTATCTGGATGCCCTGCCGGAAACTCTGGTCGGAAAAGTCGATGTGCTCGAACTGGAAAAAAAGGCCAGAGCCATCAGTCAAAGAGGAGCGAGCGAAGGGTAGGCACGTCGGGCGCGTAAGCCAGCGGGTTCAGCGCCAGGAGCTGTTCCGGGGCTCGATAGCCCCAGCCGCAGGCAATCTGATCGATACCGGCCTTTTGTCCGGCCAGAACGTCCGTGTCGCCGTCGCCGACCATGCAGCTGCGTCCGGAAGAAACACCATATTGATCCATCAAGTCAAGCAGCACCGCGGGATCCGGTTTTCGCGGCACGCCGTCGCGTTGTCCGTAGACATCGTCAAAGATGCCGGGAAACAAAAGATTCGCAATCTTTTCCGTTTCAGCGTGCGGTTTGTTTGACAGGACAGCGAGCCGAACACCGGCCGCCTTCAAATCCTGCAGGAGTTCCGGAATGCCTTTGTATGGCGTCACACCCACAGTACAGTGCTCGGCAAAATGCTTGCTGAACAGGTCGAAGACATCGGCTGCTGCCACTGATTCCGGCACCGTTTTGTATGACTGCTGCAAAAAACCGTCCACCAGACGTCTGGCTCCGTGACCGATCAGGGAGGGGAACGCCTCAATGTCGAGAGGCGGCTGCCCCAGATCCTGCAAAACGGCATTTGAGGATATGGCGATCGATGTCAGCGTATCGGTCAGTGTGCCGTCAAGATCAAAAGCGACAAAATCATAACGTCGTATATGCTTCATAGCATTCTATTCTACCTGATTCATTGCTTGAGTCAAAAAAACCTGAATTCTCATTTAGACGACACTTCGGACTGACGCGTGATCAGACTGTCCGAAAACGCCCCTTGTTTCTCGTTTGATGGCGTTATCAACATCGTGCAGGTAAAAAAATGATAGTAAACACAGATAAGGGGGCACTTTCAAAAAGGTGCGATTACGAAAAGTAAAAAGTCCGAAAACGCCCTGTTGAAAGGTGTTTTCGGACAAGTTGTGGTGGACGATAAGAGATTCGANNGCGCTCTCCCAGCTGAGCTAATCGCCCGGTTTGCTTTTAGCATCATACCACAGATCATTGATTTGTCTACGCGAAATTAGCCTTCGCAAATATGCCTTAGAAACGGGTTCATTGACACCCCTGCCGGATCAGTATCCGTACAAAAAGGTGTGCAGTGCGCTGATATTCGTCGCAAAATCAAAGGACCACATCTCCATGCCGCCCTGATAGAACATGGAACGCGTATAGGGGAGCGGCAGCTGCTGCTCAGAGCGGCCGTAATACATCAGGGACGGCAAGTTGGCCGTCATGGATGCGACCTGGCCCTGGCTGAGGCTTGTCGCTGTGCTGGACAGCACGGAACCGACCGCTGCATTGATCGTACCCATGCCGGCACCCGTCAGTTTGCCGATGACAGCCCCGATAACAGTGCGCTGGCGTCCCATGCGGTTGAAATCCCAGTCGATGCTGCGCAGGCGTGAGTAAGCCAGAGCCTGACTCGAATTGAGGTGGTTGACACCGGGCGAAAGCCCCAGTGCACCAGCTTCAGCGGCTGTCAGATTGATGTCGACGCCGCCGATCGCATTGATTGCGTTCGCAAAGGCATTGAAATTGAACACGATGTAGTCGTCGATGCCAACCCGAAAGTTGTTCTCGATTGTCTGGATCAGGAGCGACACGCCGCCCCAGGCGTACGCATGGTTCAGCATGCTCCAGCCCCTGCCCGGGATCTGAACGTAAGCACCGCGGAACAGCGAGACCGTATTGATCCGGCCCTGTGCGTAATTGATTGAAACAATCATCATGGCGTCGGAGCGTCCGCTGAAATCATTGGAACGCGAATCGACACCGATAACGAGGTAGTTTTTCACCGACCCGTCCCGACGGATGCCGGGCAGCTGTGACAACGTCGGCGTTGTCGGCGCGGACGTAGCTTTGGCAGCAGCCGCTGTGCCGGCCGGTGCGCCTGTGGCACTCGTCACCCTGTCTTCCGTGGCCGTGCTCTCGGTAAACGCCGTCCCCTTCAGCAAGGCCTCAAACTGCGCCTGATGCGAAGCCGCAATTTCAACATCATCCGAAACATCAGTACGGACTTCTTCGTCAAACAGCTCAGCCACATCCTCCAGATTCATTTCCGGAATCCCGGTGAATATCGCTTCTTTCGGCTGCATCTTACTGGTCATGAAAAGGTAGTAAACACCGACACCGAGCAAAATCGTCAGCACAAGACCGAGAGCGGTTCCACCGATAATAAGCGGCAGCCGGGACTTTGCCTTTTTCCTTTTCTTCTTCGAAGAAAGGTTCAGTGGTTTTACATTTCGCATGACGCACCTCAGAAGTTTTCTATATTTTAACAGTGTTTGTTATTTGCGCCAACGGGCAATCGCAGCGATCATCTTTGCCGGCATGATGCCGACGCCGTTGCTGAAATCACGATGCCGTCCCGGAGAGGCACAGCCGAAGTCCTTGGGAAAGCGCGCATACAATTGATATACTTGTGCCTGACACCATCTTAGCTGCCCGGAAAGTGATGTATGCCGAAATTGCGCCGCCTGATCACCGCCTGCCTCCTCATTCTGCCGCTCCTGACGGCATATCTCGGTGCGCCGGTTTTCGGTTTCGGAGCGCGCCGCCATGACATTCGGCGTGTCCACATCGATATTGATCTGCTCTCCGGCGGACAGGCGGAAATTGTCGAACAGTACGAGATCACAAGCGAAACAGGCATGCGCCGATTTCAGCTCGATGTTGTCGCGCCGCTGCAAGGTCGGATAACTGACTTTACGCTCGATGCAGCCAAAGCAGAAAGCGATCTGGCACCGGCTCTTTTCACGAAAATCCTGCGCTATGATGCGACTTCGGATGAGGGTCGCGCTCCGTATTCATATGAGATTTCTTCTCCATCCGCCGAGCGGCAGACGCTGAATATCACGGGGCAGTTCGATCCGGGGCGCTGGATCATCCGGATCAGCTACACGCTGGCGAATACCGTTTTGCAAACGGAGGATACCGCGATATTCAGGCTGCGCTTCTTCCCGTCCCGAAAAGCCGGCATGCAGACTGGAACCATGAGCCTGACTTTGCCGCAGCCCTTGCAGAATGCCGAGTACCAGCTGCTTTTTGTCAGTGAAACGCCGGTTCAGTACACATTTGACGAAGTTCAAACATTCCGTATCAGTGCCGGAGCGCTGAGTCAGAGTGACGATGCGCGGCTGTTTCTCACTTTGCCGGCTTCTGTTTTTGCTGAATTGGATGCTTCGTCCGATACAAGAACGGCCGCCGAACAGATTGACGCGGCCGTTTTGGCTTCGGAACGCGCACTGGCGCGCGGAACCATGACGACGCGGCTTTCGGCCGTCCAGCCAATCTGGTTCCTGGCAGCTTTGCTGTTTTGGATTCTCTATTACCTCCGCTTCGAGCGCGAAGGCATGATGCGCGGTCCCGGTCCCGACTATGCGCTCTGGCCGTCACGCGTTCCGCCGCTTGCCGTGGCACAGATCCTTGGCAAGAAAAAACTGGGACCGCTGATTTTGTCCACCTTGCTCAGGCTGACAAACCGCCGCACGCTGAAGATGGAAGGTTATGTGTTCACATGGCGGCATCCCGATCGGGTTGACTACTCCCGCTACTCTTCGTTCGAAGTATTCCTGCTGCACTGGTTCCTCGGTGAAATCACGAACGGCGATCCGGCTGCATCGGCCATTCAGGTCAAGAATTACAAGCGAAACAAGAAGAACGCAAGTCGCTTCGCCGATAGTGTTCGGCAGATGGAAACTGAACTCAAGAGATCCTTTGACAACATGCGTCTGCTCGATCGCCGCAAGTCATGGTATGCCGGCCTGCTGGGCTTGATCTTTGGCATAGCAATCGTGCTGACGGCCCTCACCATGATCTTTTTAACCGGTACGGCGGCCGCATATTTGCTTCTGCTTCCCGGCCTCTTGTTCATCTGGTCGAGCCGCGGCTTGAAACATCTGAATGAGGAAGGGCTGAAGCATCGCACTGAGGCGCGCATGTACAGAGACAAGCTGGACACCATGTCACATATTTTCAAATCATGTTCGTCGCACTATACGGAGATCGAAACCGCCATCATCGCCCTGCCGAGAGCCGTCGCTCTGAATAAAACCGATGTCTTCATGGACGGATTAAAACAGTTCTCAAAACGCCGCTATATCATTCTGGCTCAGGTCCTGCTAAAAATCTATGACAGCCAGGAACCGCCGTCCACGTATGACCGGGACGAGGAATACGAGCGCTGTCTGAGAGAAATGGACAGCCTGAAAGAAACCCTGATCACGTCGCTGTCCATCCTGAACCAGGTGTTCGGTTAAAAGCCGCCCGCCTGCTCTTCCTTGCCGTCACACCACCAGATTTGCTCAACTTCATCGTAATAGAGCAGCACTTCTGCTCCCAGAATGCGGCACGTATAGCGCATGCCGAAGCCACCCGATTTGGACGGGCCGATATGGGCGTCCAGCACCCGGTCAATGCGAAAGGCACGGCCATCCGGCCAGGTCAGCTTCATAGGGATAATCTTCCCCGATCGGAACGATGCGACGACATCAACTACGACTTTTCGACTCATGTTCCCCTCCAAATAAATCGAACTTATGTTCGTATTTTAAGATGGCGGCCGCCCTGTGTCAAGGAAGCGAATAGGAGAAAAAAGCCCGCTTTCGTCGGGAAGCGGGCTGCTATCTGGTGATTGCTGACTAACTTACGGTGCAATCTGAAACGGAGCCGTCACCATGACCGATTCGGTGGCTGCACCTGTTTCCGGCTCTGTCAGCCAGACCGCCTTTACCAGGCGGTAAGACGCATCGATCAGCCGGCCGTCCGGGTTGACACCGTAAACAGGACGCAGATTAAACTGAAGCGCCATGCTCTCCCCGGGGTCCAGAGAATACAGAATATCGATGAACACGGGTTCCGGCACAACAATGTCGTACCAGTCGCCGGCCACATCGACCTGCAGCTTGTAAGGCTCACCAAAGAAAATACTGCTCTCGCGGTTATTTCTGATCACGCTGCGGACCACTTCCTGATCCGCCGTTTCAGGATCCACTTCAAAAACAATACCCTGATCTTCGCTGACCTGTTCAGCGGCTCGCGACACATACCACGGCAACTCAGGGGGCTGCGGCTCGAGCGGGGCACCGAGCGTCAGAGCAAAAACGAGCCCCAGAATAATCATGAACAAAGCCGGCATATTTGACTTGAACTGCATGTCAGGCTCCTTTCACACTACGGATACCTCATGATATCCCTGCCAGCCGGAAGCCGGCGTTCTGTATGAAACGCAGTGAAATCCGGCAAGACATGTTCAGCCGGCCGGCGGGTCTTTCCCTATGGTTCTTTTCCCTGCTCGGCGGCCTGAAGCTGTTTGACCATGAGCCGCACCTCATCGAGCTGATCATGGATATCGCGGATAATCACTTCCGTTTTCAGATTCACCTTGTAGTCATTTTGCGCGCGCTGCCGATCTTTTTCCTCCTGACGGTTCTGCGACATCATGATCAGGGGCGCTTGAATCGCGGCCAGACACGACAAGAGCAGGTTCAGCAGGATGAATGGGAACGGATCAAAGGCGCGGCTGAGCAGAATGACCGCGTTGATCACGATCCAGATGAAGATAAAAACGGCAAAGCTGATGACGAATGTCCAGCTGCCAGCCAGTTTTGCCAGACGGTCGGCCGCGCGCTGTCCCGCAGTATTCACATCAGCACCGCCGTGATCTTGCGAAATTGTGCGTTCCAGAACAAGCTGCAGCAGATCTTCGTCTTTCAGCTCGCTTTCGACGTCTTCAATGATGCGACGGATGATCTCGGCTTTGCTCAGCGTTTCCATTCGCCATCCCTCCTTCGGTTCGTTATTTTCCTTTTACCGCACTTAAAAACGGGCGGACAATATGCCCGCCCGCCGGAGATCGTAATATGGCGGACTCAGCCTGCCGAGGTGCCGAGGTACGCCTCGCGCACGCTGGCATCGTTCAGAAGGTCAGAGCCGCTTCCGGACAGCGTGATGTTGCCCGTAACCATGACGTAGCCGCGGTGGGCAATTTTCAAAGCGGCATTCGCGTTCTGTTCAATCAGGAGGATCGTCACGCCCGTCTCATTGATTTCCTTGATCGTGCGGAAAATGTCTTTCACGAGCAAGGGGGCAAGGCCAAGCGACGGTTCATCCATCATCAGAATCTTCGGCCGCGCCATCAAGCCTCGGCCAACCGCCAGCATTTGCTGCTCGCCGCCGGACAGCGTGCCGGCTGACTGCCAGTGACGCTCTTTCAGACGCGGAAACAAAGCATATACCTTTTCAAAATCTGCTTCGACAGCGCTCGAATCCTTTGAGAGATAGGCGCCGATGCGCAGATTCTCACGAACCGTCAGGTTCGGGAAGACGCGGCGGCCTTCCGGTACAAGCGATATGCCTTTGGCCACGACTTTCTGCGGATCGATGCCAGAAATTTTTTCGCCGTCGTACCAGATTTCCCCTCCACTTGCTTTGACGAGTCCGGAGATGGACTTCAGCGTCGTACTTTTGCCGGCGCCGTTGGCCCCGATCAAGGTAACGATTTCGCCTTCTTCAACGGCGAAATCGATGCCCTTGAGCGCTTCGATACCACCGTAATTGACTTTCAAATCTCTGATTTCCAAAAGGCTCATTCAGCTACCCCCAGATACGCATTGATGACGGCTTCATTATTCTGGATCTCGGCCGGCGTACCGACGGCGATCTGCTTGCCGAAGTCGATCACATAGATCCGGTCAGAAATGCCCATAACAAGATTCATGTGATGCTCAATCATGAAGATCGTCAGTTTGAACTGATCCTTGATTTCGCCGATGAAGTCCATCAGATCCAGGGTTTCCTGCGGATTCATACCGGCCGCAGGTTCATCGAGAAGCAAAAGCTTCGGCTCGGTCGCCAGCGCTCTTGCGATCTCGAGACGCCGCTGCATGCCGTAGGGCAGGTTATTTGATATCTCATCAGCCAAATGATCGAGACCGACGATTCGCAGCAGTTCCATCGACCGTTCGGCCATCATTTTTTCTTCATGACCATTCAGATGAAATGCGGCCCTGAGCACACCCGCTTTCAAATTCGTATGATGCGCAATCAGAACATTTTCGAATACGCTGAGCGCCTTGAAAAGGCGAATATTCTGAAACGTCCTCGCGACACGAAGCTTCGTGATCTGATGAGGTTTCAGGACGATTCTGTTCGAATATGCGTCGGCATCCTCGCCTTTATAAAGTTCCTTCATCTTGCCGCGCGGCTTGTTTTCGGCGATCACGTCGCCAAATAACCGTACCCGTCCGTTTGTCGGCGTGTACACACCGGTAATTACATTAAAGGCAGTCGTCTTGCCGGCGCCATTCGGACCGATCAGAGCGACGATTTCCCCTTCATATACGCTGGCAGTCAGATGGTCGACGGCGACGACACCGCCAAACTGCATCGTCAAATCTTCCGTCTGCAAGACGATCTTTCGATTTGCTTCTTGCTTATTCATCGCCGGCACCTCCTTCCCCCGGTGTTGCAGATACTGGCTTCTTTCGCTTAAAGAAGCGAGACGGCCAGGTCAAAAACCCATACCAGGAGAACTCTGTATTGCCCAGCAGCCCCTTTCTGTAGAAGAGTACGATGGCCATCAGCAGCACGGAGAACACAACCATGCGGAAACCTTGACGCAGCAACGGTATTTGCACGCCGTTAATCGTGAGCGGCGTGTCAAAGAAGCGAAGCCACCATTCCTTCGCAAATGTGACAAGGAATGCACCGACGACACTGCCGGTAATGCTGCCTATACCGCCGATCACAACGATCAGGAGAATGTCATACGTCAAGATAATCTGGAATGCACGCGACTCGATGGAACGCATGAACATGGCCAGCAGCCCGCCAGAGATGGCAGTAAAGAATGAGCTGATGATAAACGACAGCTGCTTATGCTTGAACAGGCCAATGCCCATCGCCTCAGCCGCTATATCGTCTTCGCGGATGGCTTTGAAAGCGCGTCCGTAAGAACTCTTGATCAGCAGCACAATGAGCCCGATACAAAGGAACGCCACACCGAATGGGATCAGGAGCATGCCTCGTCCGTTTCCGAGGTCGAAACCGGGTATCGCTTTGATACCGTAAGAACCGTTCGTGATTTTATCCAGCTGAGGCGATGCGATGACAGCGCGGATAATTTCTGCGAAACCTAATGTGGCGATAGCCAGATAATCAGATTTCAGGCGCAGTACCGGTATACCGACGAGTCCCGCAAAGATGGCCGCAACGAGTCCGCCGGCGATCAGCGCAAGCGCGACCAGCACAGGCGACGGCAGTACGGCTAACGTCTCCTTGAACGATTTCAGGCCTTCAGACATACCATTGACGTAATAGACGCTGTCGACTCTGTCAACCGGTATGGTCAGGATGCCGGTGACGTAGGCACCGATGGCCATGAAACCGGCCTGGCCGAGCGAGAAGAGACCGGTGAAGCCGGTCAGCAAGTTCATTGATACGGCTGCAATCGACAAAATAACGCCTTTTTGCATGACCGATATCAGCATACCGTACTGTGATTTTTGACCTTCAAGCCAGAAAAGTAGGAAAAAGATGCCAACCATGGCCATGAGGGACAGGATAAGGCGTGTGGCCTTCGAAAAATCTTTTTTCATGAAAACCTCCTCACACCTTTTCCGTAATCGTTTCGCCAAGCAGTCCCGTCGGCCTGATGACCAGGATGACGATCAGGAGCAGGAACGTGAAGGCGTCACTGAATGTTGAATACCCGAAGGCAATCAGGAATGTTTCTGATATGCCGATAAAGAAACCGCCGATCACGGCGCCGGGTATGCTGCCGATACCACCAAGGACAGCGGCAACGAAGCATTTCAGACCTGGCATTAAACCGGAAAACGGGGTGACTGACATTCGGTCTGTAAAATAGAGAATTGAGCCGATTGCGGCAAGCGCAGATCCGATAATGAACGTGAAGCGTATTACGCGGTTAATTTTGATCCCCATCAGCTTCGACGTGTCGTAGTCTCTGGAGACGGCACGCATAGCCATACCAATTTTCGTCCGCTTAATAAGCTGCATTAGCAGAACAACCAGCACAATCGTAAGGACCGGTGTCAGAAATGTCACGAGAGAGGCCGATACTTCACCGATTTTAAAGTTTTGTTTCAGCGGTTCAATCGTCGGGTACGCTCTCGGCAGAGCCGAGAACAGATAAATGGCCAGGTTTTGCAGTAAATAGGACATGCCGATGGCAGATATCATGATCGACATGCGCGGCGCCATCCGCAACGGCCTGTATGCTGCGCCCTCGACAGCAAGCCCGAGTGCAATCGTGACGATAATCACGACCGGGATTGAAATGAACCAGGGCAAACTCGACATGGCAAAGATCATGAAGTAGCCGGCCATCATAAAGATATCGGCATGGGCGAAGTTGATCAACAGCAGGATGCCGTAAACCATCGTGTAGCCGATGGCGATCAAGGCGTATGCACCGCCCAGCGAAATGCCGGTCAAACAGTGCTGAATGAAGGTAGTAAACGTCATATCCGCTCCTTACGCAATCATCGCGGGTCACATTTAAAGCGACAGGCAGACCCTGCCTGTCGCCTCAAATTCGACCTAAGTTGGCGAAATTAGTCGTCAGCTTCGGCTTCATCGCCGCCGACTGTTACCGTTTTGAGGAACTTGAATGTGCCGTCTTCAACGATCTTGATGTAGGCCATGTCTTTGTTGGCATCGCCGTTCTCGTCGAATGAGATGGAACCTGTGACACCGTCTTCATAGACGAGGTCTACAAGCGCATCACGGATCGCAACGCTGTCGGTGGAGTTTGCCGCTTTGATGGCTTCAACTGCCACGCAATATGCGTCATAACCCAGAGCAGATACTGCTGCAACACCGTCGCCGCCGTTCTTGGTGAGATATTCTTCTTCAGCGTTCAAGAATTCTTTGAATCCCTCAACGAAATCTTTAGCGGCCGGGTTGTCGGTGTCGTTCTCATCGAAGAATGTGGAGACACACACGCCTTCAGCCTCTGCACCGGCATTGTCAATAATCGACTGGTTTTCCCACGTATCGCCTGCCATGATGGTTGCTTCGATACCGAGTTCACGTGCCTGCTTGATCAGGAGCGGTGCCGTTGTGATCGATGACGGAGCAAAAATGACGTCAGGTTCAACTGCCTTGATGTTTGTCAGGATGGCTTTGAAGTCGGTCTGGTTCGTCTGGAACTGTTCGTTCGCTACAATTTCCCCGCCGCCTTCTTCGAATGCTCTCAGGAAGAAGTTGCCGAGGCCAGCACTGTAGTCATCGCCCAGCTGTGTGATGACGGCTGCCTTCGTTGCACCTTCTTCTTTTGCGAATTGTGCCATGACAGAGCCCTGGAACGGGTCGAGGAAGCAGACACGGAAGTAGAAGTCGTTGTCGAATGTAACCTGCGGATTCGTGGCTGACGGCGCGATTGCCGGCACTTGTGCATCATTGAAAAGTTCGCCGGCTGCAATCGACACGCCGGAACCGTAGGAACCGATGACGACAGAAACGTTCTGCGCAAGCAGGGTTTGAACAGCCGATGCGGCTTCTGTACGGTCTGACTTGTTGTCAACTTCGATAAGTTCTATCTGGTACTCTTCACCGTCGATTTCGACAGTCGGAAACAGTTCGTGACCGTAGCGAATACCGAGCAATTCCTGGAATCCGCCGCCGCCGTTTTCACCGGTTACAGGTTCAAAGACACCAATTTTGATCACTTTCTCATCTGCCGCTTCAACGGTTGCCGGCGATCCGATTGCGACAACACCAAACACCATGATTAATGCTAAAAATACGGAAATAAATTTTTTCATGTTAAAACTCCATTCGTCAGAAAATTTTCACTGCTTTTGAGGCAAATATTATGTTTCGCCATTTCGCTGATGCATGTTCGCTGCATCGTGTGTATCAGCCAAATCTCAGTCAATGTCCGCCAAACGGGGACCCGTGATATCTGGTTCCATCGATAAGCCGCAAGACTGACCTCCGATCGCACAGAACCAGATGTTCACCACTTCGAAACGTGACAATGGCTGATGAACCTCTGTCTTTACGAAATGGCGCGGCTAGACACCTGTTCTCCCCATTTATTGTCCTCCTTTTGCGTTTTCACAGTTTCAACACTGCGTTTTGAATATAATTCATAACATTCCTCAGGTCAATGCTTCCAATTTGTGCATAATATGAATCTTTGCTCAGTGCCGGCCGCACAAATATCCCGTGTTTTCAGGTTCAACATGTTTGAAAAAGAGGATTTTACGACAGCCGCTGTCCATCTCATTGAGGCAGATTGCCCGTTAACTCTGTAACCGCGGTCGCGTTCGCAAACGCCTGTCGATCAGTCGGTAACCGTAAGCACACACAGACACGCGATGCCTTCTCCCCGGCCGCAGGCGGTCAGGCCTTCGCCGCTGGTAGCCGTCACAGCGACACCCGCCTTGTCGATATTCAGGATCGAAGCGACGGACTGCCTTATCTCCGGGATGCGTGCCAGCAGTTTTGGTCTCGCAGCCTCAATCGATATCGACACGTGCTGAATCGTGCCGGTCAAATCGGCAAGCGCTTCATGAACATAGGCCCGGCTGTCCGTTACCCCTGCCGCACACAGCCTGTCAGCCGCTGCACCAAGAACCGGTACGCCGGTTATGCCTGAGATCGCATTGGTCAGCGCATGCAAGATGACATCGGCGTCACTGTTCCCATCCAGCGGCGGTTCGTCCGCGAATAGAACACCGCCCAGAATGAGCATCCGGCCCTCAGGATATGGCTCGTCACAAAAACGATGGCTGTCTTGTCCGAGCGCAACCCGAATCAAGAACCGCCGCCTTTGGTCAGGCAAAGCATCCAGTACCCTTTGCGCTTGTCCAGCACCGCCACATCATCGGCCAGCGTCTTCAGGTATTTTACGGCAGACTCGGCTCCTTGCTGCTTGCGAATTACCATATACAGGCGGCCGGCCGGCTTCAAACGCCCGACTGCATCCTGCCACATGCGGTAGATGGCTTTCTTGCCGATGCGGATGGGCGGATTCGTTGCGATGATGTCAAAATCGCCGTCAATCGCGGACAAGCCGTCTGACAGTACGGTATCGGTCCGATCCGCCACACCGTTTCTCTCGGCATTCTGTGCAGCCAGCGCGAGCGCCCGTTCATTGATATCGGAAAGAACCATGCGGATATTCAGGTGTTTGGCCAGTACGATGCCGACCGGTCCGTAACCGGTGCCGAGATCGAGTCCGCGCATGTGTTCATGTTCCGGCAAGTTGCGTTCTGCCGCAGCCATGGTGTCCAGCAGATAACGGCTTCCGTCATCGACATGCTGTCTGGAAAACACCTGTCGATCCGTTGCAAACACATAACGCTGTCCGGCAAAGTCGAAGCGAATATCGCGGATTTCGTGGCGGCTTTCGGGTGATTTCGAAAAATAATGATTCATGTTCGCTCCATCATCAGCGCCAGCGGGCTTCTTTCAATATTGACGAGCAGCGGGTAGCCGAGCAAAAGCAGGACGACACTCTGCGATAGTGCAAGGGATAATACGCTCAGGAGAACGACAGCCGCGGTCACCTGCTCGAGCAGGAGAAACGGCAGATAGACGCCGACAATCAGCGCATTCACGATAACAGGCGGGAGCAGCGCGGCGATCCGCGCCAGCATGACCTGCCTCTGCTCATATACAGCGGCCGTTTTCTTTATCCGGCGGTAGCGTTTTCCTAAAAGATACGTCAGCCAGGCGGCCAACCCGCTGGCTCCCGTCCCGAATATGATATCGATCGGCCCCAGATTCTGAGGATTTAAAAGATTTCCCAGCAGACAGCCCAGCATGATGCCCGGAACCGCCGCCGGGGTAAAAACCGGCAGCACGGTCAGCACCTCCGACAGCCGCAGCTGGATAATGCCGAATGAAATCGGAGCCAGCACCAGCGTCAGGATGACGTAAAGCGCCGCAATGATCGCGGCCCAGGTTATATCGCGCACACGCCTGTTCATGGCTACATGTTACCTTATTTCCAGCCGAATAAACGCGTCTCCCCTCCATACTGCCGCACTCAGCCTGCACACACGTTACGGCCGGATGAAACGCCATCATACGTTACGCCGGGAATCGGCACCGTGCCTGACGATGAAATAGGAAACAACCATTCATATCACTGCATAAGGAGAGATGAAACATGAAATATCAGGCTAAACTTACGAATACAGGCGGTCGTGACGGTGTGACCAAAACACTCGACGGCAAGACCACATTCACCATAGTCCCGCCGCAGGACGGTGCGCAGAAAGACGGTACCTTCAATCCTGAGCTGCTGGTTGCTGCCGCTGCTGTCAGCTGCTACAACGGTGCCCTGCTCCATCATTTGAAGGAAGCCGGCAAATCGACGGACGGTGTCTCGGTGGAAATTGAAATTGAGCTGGTCGAAGACGAGCGCGACAAAGAGAATATGCTCTCCATGACATTAAAACCGAAAGCGCCGCACCTCAGTCAGGAAGAACTAAAGCATTTCAGCGCAGAAGCGGACAGGACGTGCCCGTACACCAAGCTGTTTCGCGGCGAAGCTGCTTACAGGATTGTGCACGAATAGCTCCGGCGCGCGAAAATGCAGCTCGGCTAATCAAGACGCCTCCCGGACCGGGAGGCGTCTTCAATGCCGTCAATTACTTTGGAATGCGCTCCACTTCAATGTCGAGCGATTCACCGTTGATGTTCCAGCGTTTGCCGTTCAGGTCATCCGAAAACTCGATCAATTCGGCCAGCACTTCATCCTTGATGAAGTCCTGATTCCGCTCAATCAGGGAGCAGAGCGTCCGGTTGCTGCCGACACGGCAGACGATCCGGTCAGTCACCTCAAATCCGCTGTCTTTCCGCATGGTTTGAACTTTGGAGATGACCTCGCGCACGAACCCCTCTTCGATCAGATCATCGGTCAGGGTTGTGATGAGCGAAACCGTAACGCCGTTTGTGGCCTCTGAGATCATGCCCTCTCTTTGCTTTTGCTCGATGATCAGATCCGTTTCAGCCAGTTCCAGGCGGCTGCCGTCAATCATAAGCTCAATTTTGCCGCTTTTCTTCAGATTCTGCATGGTTTCCGGTCCGTCCAGCGATTTCAGCATTTCACTGACTTTCGGAATCAGACCGCCAAGCCGTTTGCCGAGAACTTTGAGCTGCGGCTTGAACGTGTAATCGAGAAGACCGCTGTCGTCCGACTGGAATTCAACCGCCTTGACGTTCAGTTCGTCACGGATCAGCTCGACGTATTCGTCGTCGGGCTCTGCTCTGCCAACCACAATCAGTTTCGGGAGCGGCTGCCGATTCTTGATCTGCGCCGTATTTCTGGCCGCCCGGCCCAGGATAACGATGTCGAGCACGGTTTCCATGCTCTGCTCCAGTTCCGGATCAATAAAGTGCCTGGCAGCCTTCGGAAAATCAGCCAGATGGACACTCTCGCTCGCGCCTTCCAGCTTGCCTGCAGCAAGATTCCGGTAAATCGACTCGGACATGAACGGTGTAAACGGGGCCGACAGTTCAGCCAGGGTCTTCAGGACAACGAACAGCGTCAGATAGGCATGAATCTTGTCCTGATTCATATCGGACTGCCAGTAGCGCTCTCTGCCCCGCCTGATGTACCAGTTGGACAGTTCTTCCGCAAACTGCTGCAGCGCTCTGCCGGATGCCGTGATGTCGTAGCGTTCGAGGCGCTGGTCAACATTGTCGATCAGGCTGTGCAGGCGCGAAAGGATCCAGCGGTCCATGACACCCAGTTCGGCCGGCTTGAAATCGTAGTCGATCGGGTTGAAATGGTCGATATTGGCGTACAGCACGTAGAAAGCATACGCGTTCCAGAACGTCCCCATGTATTTCCTCTTCGCTTCCGAGACCGATTCATAGGAGAATCGTGACGGCAGCCACGGCTGCGAGGCAACGAAGAAGTACCAGCGAACAGCATCGGCACCTTCGGAATCGAGGATTTCCATCGGGTCAATGACATTGCCCTTGTGTTTTGACATTTTGATCCCGTCGGCATCCTGCACGTGGCCCAGCACGATGCAGTTTTTGAACGGGCTTTCGTCAAAGAGCAGAGTCGAAATGGCAAGCAGTGTATAGAACCAGCCGCGCGTCTGGTCGACGGCTTCAGAAATGAAGTCCGCCGGGAACTGTTCCTGGAACACCTCAACATTGTCAAACGGATAATGATACTGCGCAAACGGCATGGAACCCGAGTCGAACCAGCAGTCGATCACTTCGGGCACGCGCTGCATTTTGCCGCCGCACGCACAGTCGAACGTGACCTCATCAATATACGGGCGGTGCAGCTCAATGTCACCGAGCGGTTTGTCCGCTCGTGCTTTCAGCTCTTCAATGCTGCCGACCATATCCGTGTGGCCGCAGTCCGCGCAGCTCCAGATCGGCAGCGGCGTTCCCCAGTAGCGCTCGCGCGACAACCCCCAGTCGACGACATTCTCAAGAAAATTGCCGAAGCGCCCTTCCCCGATCGCAGGCGGCAGCCAGTTGATGGTGCCGTTGTTCGCCAGCAGCTCGGCGCGCAGTTTCTGCATCGCGATAAACCAGGTTGCCCGGGCGTAGTAGATCAGAGGGGTATCGCACCGCCAGCAGAACGGGTAGCTATGCTCGTACGCTTTTCTCGCAATCAGGTTTCTTTCATCCTCGATCCGCTTTGTCAGGCCGGCATCGGCCTCTTTGCAAAATACGCCGGCAAAGCCTTCTACCTCTTCGGTCATCGTGCCGTCTGCCTTCACCAGCTGAATGAACGGCAGGTCATAAAGCCTTCCCACGCGCGCGTCGTCTTCGCCGAATGCCGGTGCCGCATGCACGATGCCGGTCCCGTCTTCCGTTGTCACATAGTCATCACTGACCACGTAATGCGCCTTCTTGCCGCTCTTTTCGATCCGGTCAAGCGCAAACGGAAATACCGGTTCATACGATTTGCCGACCAGTTCCGATCCCTTCATGCTCGCAATAACTGAATAGGCATCGTCGCCGAATACAGCAGATGCCAGCGGAGCCGCCACATAATAGCGGGACGGGCCGCCCGCGGCAGCCACCGTCGCTTCCACCAGCTGATAGTCGACATCCGGGTTGACGACGAGTGCCACGTTCGACGGCAGCGTCCACGGTGTCGTCGTCCAGGCAGTCAGATATGTGTTTTCTTCGCCGATCACCCTGAAACGAACGGTAATCGATTCATCGACCACATCCTGGTATCCCTGGGCAACTTCGTGCGATGACAGAGCCGTGCCGCAGCGCGGGCAGTACGGCACAACCTTGTGCCCGTGATAGAGCAGATCCTTTTCCCAGATCTGCTTCAGCGCCCACCAGACCGATTCAATATAATCATTTTCATACGTCACGTACGGGTTATCCATGTCGGCCCAAAAGCCCACGCGACGGCTCATTTCTTCCCACTCGGCCTTGTATTTCCAGACGCTTTCCTTGCACGCTTTGATGAACGGTTCGATGCCGTA
>LSQX01408817.1_pt1 | contig 90673 bp, 69 predicted proteins | sample 654561 | NCBI WGS metagenome assembly LSQX01 (sample SAMN04489861, study PRJNA283612) | anaerobic digester metagenome | isolation source: 4 biogas reactors fed with cattle manure at either 37C or 55C with and... | place: Denmark: Kongens Lyngby | collected 2014 | reverse complement strand
ACGACTTCCCCGGCGACGACACGCCCATTATCCGGGGTTCTGCCTTGGAGGCGCTTGAGTCCACAAGCACCGACATGAGTGACCCGGTTTACAAGCCCATCCTCGATCTGATGGAAGCGGTCGATGACTTCATCCCCACACCGGTCCGTCCGATTGACCAGCCCTTTGCCTGTCCAATCGAAGACGTCATGACCATCACCGGCCGCGGCACGGTTGTTACCGGCCGGGTTGAGCGCGGTCAAATCGATATCAACAAGCCGGTCGAGGTTGTCGGATTAGCTGATGAACCGAGAAAGACTGTTGTGACCGGGATTGAAATGTTCCGCAAGATGCTCGACCACGCTGAGGCAGGTGACAATGTCGGCTTGCTGCTCCGCGGCGTGGCGCGTGACGAAGTCCGGCGCGGTCAGGTGGTGGCAGCACCCGGATCCATTAAACCGCACAAGAAATTCATCGGTCAGGTTTACGTGCTGACCAAGGATGAGGGCGGCCGGCATAAGCCTTTCTTTGATGGCTACCGTCCGCAGTTCTACTTCCGGACGACTGACGTGACGGGCGTTGCCCACTTGCCTGAAGGAGTCGAAATGTGTATGCCGGGCGACCACGTCGAAATCAATGTCGAACTGATCACTCCGATCGCCATCGAGCCGGGACTGAAGTTCGCTATCCGTGAAGGCGGCAAGACGGTCGGTTCAGGTACGGTTGTCAAAATTGCTGAAGACTGATTGATTCGATCTGTTTTCAATCAGGAGCGCCCCGTGCCACTTACAGCCGGGGCGCTCTTTTGATAATGAGAATGATGAGACAATGAAAGCGTCAGGGAGGTGGCGGTCATGCAGGACATTCTTCTAGTGGTTGATATGCAAAACGATTTTGTAGACGGTTCCCTCGGGACACCGGAGGCCAGGTCAATTGTCTCCAATGTGGTCAAAAAAATGAAAAAGTTCGATGGTCCGGTTCTTTTCACCAAGGATACACACCAGGCAGACTACCTGGAAACTCAGGAAGGCCGGCTGCTCCCCGTGGAGCATTGCATCCGCGGAACCGAGGGATGGGAAATTGTCGGGGAAGTTGCTCAAGCACGTCAAGGGAAGGTGATCGAGAAAGATACCTTTGGCGCCCGGGATCTCCCCTCCACGCTGATGGAAATGAATGAGGAGGAGCCTATCCGGTCCATCACCCTGGTTGGCCTTTGTACCGACATCTGCGTCATTTCAAACGCCATGCTGATCAAGGCATTCTTACCGGAGGTCGAAATCAAGGTGGACGCCAGCTGCTGTGCAGGCGTCACGCCGGAAAGTCACAAAATTGCCCTGGAAGCCATGAAAGTCTGCCAGGTCAGTGTGACTGGCGAACCGCAGGGCTAGCCGCCCGGCTTAAGTTTGTCGTAGTCCCCTTGCCGGTAACCGACAAGCACCTGATCCTCGAAAATGAAAACCGGCCGCTTAACCAGCATGCCGTCTGAGGCAAGGATCTCGATCATTTCTTGATCCGTCATCAGGGGAAGCTTATCTTTCAGCTTCAGCTCACGGTATTTCATGCCGCTGGTATTGAAAAAGGCCTTAACCCCCTTGCCGCTTTTGGCAATCCAGCCGGTCAGTTCCTCTCCGGTCGGCCTGTCTTTTTGAATATCGCGGAAGGTGTAGGGAATGTCATGTTCATCAAGGAAACTCCTTGCTTTACGGCAGGTCCCTCATTTGGGATAGCAGAGAAACAGATTCATGGAAAACTCCTTTCCGTGTGTTCAATTTTTACGAGTGAGCGCGCTCTTTCATAGTCCTCCGGTGTATCAAGATCAAAACCGGCTGAATGATCATGGCTGATGACTTCGATCACCGCATCTTCATGGTCCTGAATCACCTGCCTCCCGCCAAGATCACCTGCAAGTGACGACAGCTCCCGGTAGAAGCTGCGGTCAAAGAGCACAGGTGAGGACCGCCTGCCCTCCCTTACCGGAATCATGATTTTCCCTGTCTCAAATTCCTCCATCAGGTGCCGCAGCAGGAGAGGGGAAAGAAAAGGCTGATCCCCCGGTACATAAAAACAGGCCGTGCTTTCAGGGGCCAGGTGCTGCGTCCCGACAGCCACCGATCTGCCCTGGCCTTCGCAATATCTGTCATTGGTGACAAAAGTCAGATTTGTCCCGCCTTTCAGCGGCCTGATCGCCGTTTCAATGGTTTCACGGACCCGTTGAGATTCAAAACCCGTGACAACCACAAGATCGGGGATACCGGCTGAGAGCACCCGGCTCAAGGTCCGGGCGATGACGGTTTGGCCTCCCAGGGGCAGGAGCAGCTTGTTGAGTCCGCCCATCCGCTCTGACATGCCGGCAGCCATGATGACCGCAGAGAAGGGTGCGGGCTGCCCGCTGTTTTTGGATTGCCCCCAATAGGTCTTATGCTCTCCCCGATCCAGGCCTTTGAAAAAGACAGCACTGATCCGGCTGTTTTCAAGTACCCGCCCCGCCAGTTCATGGAAGAACCCTTGGGTCCTCTGCTCTTTGTCCAGGCAATCCGCCTGGTTGAAAACGACAGCAATTTTGCTGGTTGGCGGGATGCCCTTGAAAAAATGACCGGAGTTCAAGAGCGAAAGAAGATTGGAAATTTGGATGGGTTTCCCGGCTTCAAGGCCGGTGGCCGCAGAGAAGAGGGGAGCGCGGTGGACCACCGGTTCGGCCAGGGCTTGCCCGATGGCGGAAAGACCGAAGAGTATCAGGGTCAGATCAGTGGTTTTAGGTATGACCGGTTCGTGTTCCGCGTGGGCCTTAAGCGGTTTTCTCTTTGAGCCGTCAGCTTCACAAAGGATGAGGGTGTCCTTGTCACCTGCCTCTCTCTGTTCCCGCACCCAGGCATCCAGTTGATCCCTGTCAAGTCCGCGGTGCTTGCCGGCGATATCCTCACAGGCGGGGCCCAGCCAGAGGCCGGATCCGGCAGGAGGCGCGGCCGTAACACGGGCCAGGGCCGGATTCTTCTTTTGCTTGTGTGAAAGGGGCGGCGCGACTTCCCTGCCTGCCCCGGGGAGGCCTAAGGCGGTGGTTGAGGTCAGGATGGAGCGGGGCCGTATTGCGGCATCAAAAAGCTCGACCAGGGTGGTCGTCTTGCCGCCCCCGCCGATGGCGCTAACCAGGAAAGGCCGCGGATCGAGTTGCGCATCCTGCCTGATCAGCGAGCGGACATAGGCCTCGATCGTCAGATTGGCTGCGGTCATTCCCGCTCCTTTCACAGCGGTCGGGGAGCAATCGCTTCTATTCCCCAAAATGCGCCAGGATGGCCTCCAGCACACCGCCCGCGATGGTGCGGCCCTTGTCGCTGATGGTCCGGGTGTAGTCGGCATCCCCGCGCGGGTCGACATCGCCCAGTTTCTGTCCTCTTCTAACCTGGAAGCCATCCGCGATCAGGCCGCGGACGACACCTGAAATGACGGTTTTGACCGGCACCTCGCCAACCATCAAAATGACATCGCCTGCAACGACCTGGTCGCCGATTTCGTGGAGATTGCGTGTGACACCCTCCCGGGGGGCTCTCAGGACGCGATCCTTGTCGACGCCCTCAATGTTGCCCGGGATTCCGGTGTTGGCAAGGGCTTGCCCCTGATGGACCAGGCGGCCCAGATAATGCCCGCGTTTGGTTTCGATCACCACGTGGGCTTGCTTTCCCGCTTCGATGCCGGGACCCAGGCCGATGACCAGGGGAGCCCAGGAGAGATCGTAGTCGGGTGTTCGCTTGCTAAGAGTAGCGTCAATGAAAACGTCCGGTTTCAAAAAATCCCGGACTTGCCGGTCGGGGAGGGTGAGAACGGGGATTAATCCGTCCCGGATGGCGGGTTCGATTTCTTCCAGTGAGCGGATGTGGCGCGAGGTCACGCCCTCAATTGTCCAGTCACCCTCATAGATGGCGTTGCAATAGGAAACGGTCCGCCGGACACAGGAAGGCGAGGGGAGGTCGCAGACGACCACGCGGAATCCCGATTGGCGGAGTTTGTGAATAACGGCAGAGGCTAAATCGCCGCCTCCCCGGATAAGGATGGTGTGTTTCATGGTTGACTCCTTTATTTGACTTGGCAGTGTCGGCTATCAGTCGGCAAGGCTGTCAAAGTATCCCTGGATCAAAACGACAGGCGTTCCCTTGTCTCCGCTTCCCGATGTCAGGTCTGCCAGCGAGCCGAGCAGGTCGGTCAACCGGCGCGGGGTGGTGCCTCCGGCATTGGTCTCAAAGTCCAGATCCTCTTCTTTGTCGGCAATTGCCTGGCGCACAGCCTCTTCAAGCTCCTGGCCCGAGAGGTCGGCAAATTTGCTGTCAGTCAGATATTTCAATTTCAATTCCCTGGGCTTGCCGCCAAGGCCATCTGTAAAGGCAGGAGAAACAACAGGGTCGGCCAGTTCCCAGATCTTGCAGACGGGATCTTTGAAAGCGCCGTCGCCGTAAATCATCACTTCAATGTGCTTCCCTGTCCTTTCCAGGAAGAGACCGGAAAGGGTGTTGACAAACAGTTTGCCGGATCGCGGAAAAAGTTTCACGATTTCTTCGCTGGCCTTGTTGCTGCCGAGTAATCCAAATTCCTCATGGAAACCGCTTCCGTCAACAGACTGAGTCAAGATGTCATCCAGGCCCAGAACCCGTTTGGCCCCGGCACGCCGCAAGAGCCGTTTGGTTCTTTCTCTTGCGTGGACGTCACAGACAAGGGTGAAGGGGGTGTAGCGGAGGACAACCAGCGGGTCATTGGCCAGGATGATCTCAGCTTCGCAGCCCTCGCTCCGGATGGTTTCGCGATAGAAATCAACGTAATCAACGCCGGTGAAGGTGTGGCGGTTCACACCGAAGAGTTTGCGGTAACGCATTTCGGAAAGGCAGTCCTTCAGCGGATCAATCCCCTTTTCATCCATCTGGTCCAGATCCATCAGGCTGTTGCCGACCTCATCGGAGGGATAGCTGAGCTGCAGCACAATTTTTTTTGCGCCACGGGCAATCCCGCGCAGATTAACCGCAAAACGGTTTCTGCTCAGGATGGGAAAAACAAGGCCGATTTCGCCTTCAGGAAATTTCCTTCTGATGTCTTTGGCGATGTCATCGCAGCTGGCGTAATTGTTCTCGGCCCGGGCCACAACTGACTCCGTTACTGCAACCACATCCCTGTCGTGCAAATCGAATCCTTCGTCACGGGCGGCGAGTAAAACGCTGTCAAGAATGATTTCCGCCAGCTTATCGCCGCTCTTGATAATGGGGGTCCGGATTCCTCTCGAAGTTGTTCCTGTGCGTCTGATCATGGTCTGGGCGGAATAAACCGCCTCTCCTTTCAGCGAGCCCGTCGGGGCATGCGGCCTCCTGTAATCTTCCCGCCGGGGGAGCCGCTCCCGCCGAGTCAATCGGAAAGCGGAAAAATACGCGCCAACCCTGTTGGCCAACGGCTGGAGGGCCGGCGCGTTTCAACTGGCGGAAGCATGTGAGAATCGAACTCACCCGGGAGGCTCCTAACCCCCCTCAACGGTTTTGAAGACCGCGGGGCACACCAGAACCCATCTGCCTCCATGCAGTATTGTCATGGTTGCCAGGTGATTTGTCAACTTTGAGAAGAGGAGGATTGCGTGGGTTACAGGCTGTCTGTCTGCCGCCTGCCCTTGAAAATTATCATCAGAAGGCCGAAGGCAAAAACGAAAATTCCGATGAATTGCGAGGTCGACATCCCGAGAAGGAAACCTCTGGCTTCATCGCCTCTCCAAAACTCCAGGATGAACCGGATCAGGGCGTAGAGACAGAGGTATAGGTAGAGAAGCTTTCCTTTAAACCGGGATTTTCGCAAAAGCCACCAGAGAAAGAAGAAGAGGGCAAAGTTCAAAAAAGATTCAACCAGCTGAATGGGAAAGCGCCGGACTCCATTTGCCTCCTCCACGACCGACCGGGTGTAAATGAAACCGATTTTGCACTCCACCCCGTAACAGCAGCCCCCCAAAAAGCAGCCGATCCGTCCGAAGCCGTGAAAAAGGGGAATGGCGGCTGCCCCGATGTCGGAGTAGGCATCGAGATCCAGTTGCTTTCTCTTGCCGTAGGCCATCCCGGCCAGAATCCCGATGATGAGGCCCCCGTAGAAGACAGCGCCCCCGAAAAGGTATTGCAGGTACTGGATCAGGACGGAAAAAGAAGGAATTTTTCGAATAATGGCAAGGAAGAGCCGCAGTTCCCCGAAATTGACAAGCGCGTAGGTCAGGTGGCTGCCGGCCCAGCCGGCTGACACAGCAACCAGCAACATGGAAATCATGGTGACCGGGTCGAGCGGGGAGCGCCTGGCCTGGCGGTAGGCGAAAGTGCCTGCCATGAGGACTCCTGCCAGGGACATCAAGGCATAAAGGCTGATCATTTTCCCAAATAAATAAAAGTAAGGCAACATAGGATCCAAGTAAAAACGCTGCGCAACGACCCTACAATCGCTGCACAGCGCCTTTTATTTCCTGGTTAAACCGCTCGTCATCCAGGCAGGGTTTGCTTGCTTGGGCTTAGCTAAAAGGAAGGGTGCTGAGTGTATCAAAACCTTTCTTAAGGGCACAGGCCACGGTTACAGCACAGATGATCCCTACAATCGCGAAGACCGTTCCGACGATCCCCAGGATCAAGCCTGCGATCGCCAAACCATTTCCTGAACCAAGCTGCTTCGCCTTCTTCATTCCCAGAACTCCGAAGATAATTCCCAGGACAGCCAGGACGGCCGTAAAATACATGACGATGGGAATAAAGGAACCAATAATTCCAAGGACTCCGCAAACGAGTGCCGCAATGGCCATCCCGTTGGTTGGCGCCGGAGCCGCCGGGGGCGGGGCATAGCCGCCGGGTTGCTGATATTGCGTGTTGTTTTCCATACATCTCCTCCAAATCTAAAATGCGGAAACGTATCGGTTCCGTAACCCGTTTCCTTTGTCCATCAACAATAAACAAGTGGGTTCTGCTTGTCAAGCTGTGTCAGGGAAAGGCAACGGCTCTGGCCTCACGGATCAGCCAGATCAGCTTTTCCTTGACCTTGCGGCCTGTCGCCCGGGCAATGGCCTCGGCATAAAACTTGATCTGGACCCCGTAACGTTCCCTTAGCCAACCGTCATTTCTGTCTCCCGTCAGGTGGTCGGTCTTGAAGTCAATCAGAATCGCTGCGCCGTCTTCCTCTACGAACCAGAGATCAATCATGCCCTGGATCAGGCTGGTCTCGTCCGCAGGAAAGGAGGCATCCAGATGGCTTGACGGAAGGGCCAGGGTAAAGGGTATTTCGCGGTATACTTTCCCGCTCGTTTCCTCAACCCGCAGGAGGCGGCCCGCAAGCTCGCTGTTGGCCCAGCGGACCGCCTGATCCGTGAAAGTCAGGGCGGCATCACGCGCTTCCTCTGTCAGGGTGAGGGCCTCAACCATACGGTCCAGCTGGCTTGCGTAGATCTTTTCTGCCTTGACCATGGGCTGGCCGCGCAGTGTCCGGAGGTCCAAAAACTGAAATACCAGATGCATGGCGGTACCAAGCGGGGCTCCTCCATCCCGGCCGGTTTCCCTTTTGGAGCGCAGGGTCAGGGGCATGTCAGCCTTTTCAAGGGACACCGCAACTGGATTACCGAAGATTTCCCAAACTGCCTCCTGTTCTGGATCTTCTCCCCGGAGCCCGGGCTGTCGCTCCAATCCGAGCCGCTGCAGTTCGGTGACCGTCACCTTGGCGGGAGTCCTGGCCGCCTGTCTGAAGGGGACTTCCGACAGAAGGAGTTGGAGGGGCGCCAAGCGGGTTTGGCCGTTGGATAATCCCTCCTGCCTGTCATTCGTGCTGACAGCGTCCTCCAGGTAATCCGCCGTTCCCTCCAGCTGACTTTCAAGGGCTCCTTGCAGAAGTTCAGCCCATGGCGTCACATTGACTGCTTCAATGACCCGGGGCAGCCCGGTTTCAAGGGATCGGGAGGTGTCTCCACCTTCCCCGGTCAAAGAAGTCACCGTCTTGGCAAAGGCCGGGTAGCGGGCGGTCAGATAGGCCAGAAAAAGCTCGGCGTCATTTTTCAGGCCGGCTGTCAGCTCCGCAGGAATGATGGCACGGTCGGCCCGTCTCTTCCGATCCAGACCGGCTGTCCGGCGGGTAACTGCCTCCATGGCCCTGGCGTAAGCAGGCTTTTCTTGAAGCGACGCCTGAGCGACGGGAAAGAGGAGGTAGAGGCCGTGGATGGCACGAGTCATGGCGACGTAAAGCAAACGCCAGGCTTCCGCCCTGTCGCGGTTTGCTTCGGCGATCAGGGCTGCCTCGTGCAGAGGATTATTGACGACAGCCATTCCGTCTTCTGATAGCGTCGCGCTGGAGAGTCCTTCCTGTTCGGATAAGAGGATGAGAGGTTTTGTCTTTCGGGTTTTCCAGTTTAAATCAAGCCTGCCCAGGATGACATAATCCCATTCAAGGCCCTTGCTGCTATGCCGGGTCAGGACGCGGACAGCGCCGGGAACAAGCGCGGCATCCGATGTTTCACCTGCAGTGTCCGCATCCATCATTTCCTTCATTTTTCTCAGGGCTGCCCGTATCCCCGGCGTGGCATCAGGATCAGGTTCCGTTGCCAGATCGAGCAGCTTTTCAAGATCCCTCAGGTAGCTCTCGCCAAAAGTTGAGCGGGCGATGTACTCCGTGTAATCCGTTTCGAAAAAGATCAGGTCGAGCAAATCCCGGAAACTGAGCTCTTGCGCCAGGAAACGCCACCGCTCCATACGGTCTATGAAAGCTCTGGCTTTGGTGGCCAACGGGTGATCCTCCAGCTTCGGCAGCATGAGGAAGCGATCGTGGAAAAAGGATCTGCGATTTCCTGACGTTTTTTTCGTTTGCCCGGCGGAATCGTCCGGGGGGGCAAGCCGGGCCACCTGGATCAGATCTTCACCCTGCCAGGCTTGGGGCGCAAAAGGGCCCAGGAGGACGGACAGGAGGGCAAAATCCTGCCTGGGATTGTCGAGGACGGACAAAAGTGCCTCAACCTGGCGGAAAACCAGATTATCCGAAGACGTGTCACCTGACCGGCTTGTGACAGGGATGCCGCATTGGATCAAGACTTCTTCGTAATCACGGCAATTTTCATTGGTGGGAAGCAGAATGGCAATCCGGTCGTAGGGGATCCCTTTTTGCCGGAGCTCGCGAATGACGCGAAGTGCCATCAGGGCTTCGCGTCCGGCGGGAGACAAAGCGGCATTTTCCTGCTGCCAACTGGCGGCTTGGATATCGCTGCCTTCAAGGTCTCCAGTGGCCCCGGATACTTCAATCCCTGTTCCGATTTCCAAAACGAGATTGGCTGGAAAAGCACCGTTCTCTTTCTGGTCATGGAGTCGCCATTTACGGTTGTCAGCGAAGAGCAGCTGGCTTTCATCGTATTCGATTTCACCCGACTGCCTGGTTAGAAAGGAGCTGAAGAAGTCATTGATGAAATCGATGATTAAGGGGCGGGTGCGAAAACAGCGGTTGAGAAGCGCCAGGTAACCGGTGTGGTGGGATTCGAGCTCGGGAATAGCTTCATTTGCCCGCACAAGGCAGGAATTTTCCTGGTGACCGGCAAAAAGGCCGGGATTGGCGTAGCGGAAGCGGTAGATACTCTGTTTGATGTCGCCGACCATAAGCAGGTTGTTGCAGGCGATCTTTCGGATGATGGCATCCTGGATGCTGCTGGTATCCTGGTACTCGTCAACATAGATCTCCTCATATCTCGACAAATAGTCCTCCCTGATGTCCTCCTGTTTCAGCAATTCAAGGGCGCCGTGTTCAATGTCACTGAAGAGGATGGCGTTGGCGGCAAAACGGCGTCTTTTGAATTCTTGGTCCACCAGGAGCACCAGCTCCATGAAACGTGCGGAGGCGCGGGCAGACGTCATCAGATCATGCCGGATATCAGCGGTCTTTAGGGTGAAGACAGAAGGGTGCCCCGTGATGAAAGAGGCGTCCTGGCTCGATCCCCTTTTGATCTGATTAGAGATCAGGCCGACGAGCGGCAAAAAACCAGCCCGGCAACGAAAGACGAACTCTTCCTTGATTGCTTTTTTGGCAGGATCTTTGCCCGCGTGAACAGACCGCGGGAATTTGACCGGATCCATTCCCTGGCCGATTTCTACGATTTCATCCCAACGGGCGGCGCTGCGCCCGCTGGAACGATTCAGGCGGGCCACGACAGTCGACATGAGGTCCACTACGGCCGCCATCTGCTGGTCGGTCGCCAGCCCGGAAGCCGAGAATTCCTGCATCAGGCCGGGAACGGAATCGATGTAATCAAGGGTATGTCCGGCCTTTTCCAGTGCCTCTTCCAGCAAATCCCACCAATGGGCGGCCGCGAAATCACCTGCCAGGGGAAAGGAACGGGAACGGCCAAATAATTCCCGGATTTTTTCCATGACAAATTGATGGTAATCCGGCAGATTCCTGAGCTGTTCAAGCATTTCAGCGATTGCTTCGCGAAAGGCCCTGTCTTCGAGGTCAGGCGAATAGGCCTTTGCGATGGACTGAAAATCACTCAGCCATTCGGAAAGACTGATTTTTTCATCCGACAGAATCAGGGGTGCAGCCTGCTGCCCGCACCAGAAGTCAGCTTTGGTGTTGCAGGCGTCAATTTTGGTGTACACGTCTGACAGGACGGCATCGATTGATTCATCGAGCAGCCTTTGCTCCTGCCTTTCACCAAGAATCCGGTAACCCGGCTCCAGGAGCGTGTTTCCTTTTTCATCGCAATAGGCAGGCAGGTGAGTAGTAAGGATACGGTTGCAGAAGGCATGAATTGTCGAGATCTGTGCCAGATCCAGCTCACCTGCCAGTTGGCTGAGATTTCGCTTATCCTGGCTGGACGACGCCTGATCCCGCAGTTCCCTCAGACGGGCAGAGATTTTTACTTTCAAATCCTTGGCCGCAAGTTCGGTAAAGGTGATGACAAGCAGCTGTGACGGAGCCACCCTCCCTCTGACCAGACGCTCAACGATCCGTTCGGTCAGGGTGGTTGTTTTGCCTGATCCCGCCGCAGCGGAAACCAGCAGGTTGGCCGGCTGTTCAAAACTTACGGCAAGCTGTTGGTCATCGGTCAGCCGGGAAGTTGTCATAAGATCTCCGCAATCATCAGGGCCGGCAGGCGTTCTCGTTTTTCATTCTAGCAGAATCATGGCGGGATGAAGGGCGCTCAGGGCCGGCGGGCCCGGGGGAAGGACACTTGAAAGAAGAATCAAAATGTCCGACAATAGTGGAGCCCGCCCAGGTTTGGCGGAAGTGGAGGGATGCGCTTTGAAACGCACAGTTGTCTTAATCCTGATCCTGGCTGCAGTCCTGGTTTTGACGCTGTCGTGCGGTTCTCAGTCTATTGACGTCAGGGAGCTGGCCATGGTCCGGGTCACCGGGGCCGACGGTTTCGCCAGCCTTTTTGCCGGGACAGACAAGGCACGGATCGATTTCTGGCTTGAGCAGGAATCGGCCAGACTTGAAGAGTCTGATGAGAAAGGTTTTCAGCGCCTTTTCCAACGTGAGGCGGTACTCAGTTCACTGGTCTTTACTCCCGATAAAAGGGCCGGTTTGAAAAACGGGGATGAAGTGCTCATCCGCATCGATTATGACCGTCAGCTGGCAAAAGAGGCGGGCCTTCGTTTCCGGAATGTCAGGTTCAAGTACAAGGTTGAAGGCCTCGAGGAAGCGGTTCCCATTCCCATCGAGCAAGGTGTGGACCTTGCCTTTTCGGGCTACGATGGGCAGGGTCGCTGCTCCCAGGTATTGTCAGGCGATGTCGACCGATTCAGGCAGGGTTTCGAATTTGTCTTCACCCAGGGCAGCGCGAATCTGTCAAATGGCGATTGGGTTGAACTCAAGGTGATTCCCGATAACCTGTTCCTGACTTCCAAGGGAAGGATTGCGCGCGAAACCACGTTATCGTTTGAGGTGAAGGGGCTTCCGCCCATGACCGAGATTGATCTTTTTGAAGACCTGGTTTTAATCTTTGACGGCGTCAGTGACCAGGGGATTCTCTCTTTTGACACCACCCGATTGCCGGCTGACTGGGTGGAGGGCGGCCCTCAGGAGGAAACGCCCGTCCGTTTCACCGCCGTTCCGTCCAGGGGCCTTTCGAACGGAGAACTTGTCAGGGTCGAAGCCATGGTTGACGCGGGCTGGTTTGCCGAACGTGGCCTGAAAGTTGAAGCCACGACCAGGGAGTACCGGGTCAGCGGACTGAAGGAATACCCCCGGAACCTGGATGGCGTGGATCTGATGCCTTTGTTCAAAAAAATTGCACCCTGGCTTGAAAAGGATATGACCAGCCGGCTGGATATGAATTACTGGAATGATGATTTCAAAACAGGAGAGCCGGTCAGCAGCTGGGATTACGACCATCTGACCGGCGTGACGCGCATCTTCTACGGTTACAACCAGGCCAACCGTGCCCGCAACTTCGTTGCGATTCTTTACAAAACAGCGGTGAGCGGTGTCTGTCTGGATACGGTTCCTTACCAGTCTTTTTATGAAAGGGGAGACCAGGTAGAATCGACGCTTTATCTCCTCTATCTGATTGATGAAATCATGTACGATCGCCCTGATGTGGAAGATTTTCGGGAAATTAAACTGGTTATGCACGGTGATGCTGAACTTGATGTAATCACTGAATTCAAAAATCGCTACGGCGGGGATCATGTACTGATTGTTGATGTTGCGGTTCCGGATCAGGTGGTCAGCGGTGACGCGGTTTCCCTGCCGACTCCCTGAGTCGCTGTGCTATCATGATCGGGTAGTGTCTTGCCTGGAGGCGAAAAACTTGTTTCAAGAAAGACAGCTGTTATCCGGGGTTGACAGGAGGCTCTTGGATGAGTTTTCAATCAGATGACAGGATCAAGCGGGAGCATCCTGTCCCGGTGCATCATGAACCGGCTGATGAGGCGGTAAGTCTTGCATCCAATCAACCGGACGTGAGGAAGATCCGTCGGCCGGACATCAGCCGCCCGGATTTCGTTTCATGGGCTGCAGAATCCGGAGCGAAACATGCCGATCGGGATGAGGGCGGACTCGGGGAGCGGCTGCCCTGCAGTTTTCATTTGATGCTCCTCTTGTTCGGTTCTCAGCTGATCAGCGAGCTGGTTCTCCGCATCAATCTGGATGGCCCTTTTTTCAGTATCGGTCTTCTCTACCTGACCCTCTTTTGCCTTGTCCGGGCTGTGATCCTGTCAGCACTGCTGAGGAGCCTGCCTCCAAAAGCCCGCACTGCGGCTATTTATGCCCTGCTTTTCATTATCCCCTTTGTCTACGCGGCCCAACTGGTCTACTACAAGTTTTTCCGGACCTTTTTTGTTGTTTATTCGATCGGCCATGGCGGCCAGATCCTGCAATTCATGGAAGATATCGTTATCAAGGTTCTCCGCAACACTCCTTGGTTCGTTGTCATGCTCTCCCCCCTGTCCATCTACTACGTATTTGTAAAAAAACGTATTGATGCCAACTGTGCCAGGAAGGGGAAGAAATGGCAGGAAGTTTTGGCTGCACTGGCTGCAGCTTTTGTCCTATTCGGAACCACAGTAGGGGTCATGGCGACCGATCGGTCCCTGAACAGCCCCTGGGAGCACTATTTCCTGGAAAATGAAATCCTCTCGGGCACCAATCAGTTTGGCCTGCTCTCTGCCATGGGGGTTGACATCAGTCATATGGTGTACCCGCGCAGTGCCTTGGTACCGGACGACCTGATCCCTGATCCAATCGACCCACCCGAGGTGACTGAAACGGAACTTCCAGGGGCCAGCGATCCGCTTGCCACAGATCCGGCGATTATCATTCCGCACATTCCCAACATCCTGCCCATTGACTATGATACCCGGCTCGAGGGTTATGTACCCGAGAATGACTCGTCGCCCATCCTGATGGGCAAAACACGCGCCGACCTGGTCCGTTACCTGGATCTGGTTTTCTCCAGGACAGCGCCTTCCTATACCAACGATCATACCGGGCGGGGAAAGGGCTTCAATCTTATCTTTGTCACGGCCGAAAGTTTTTCAAAATACTGCATTGATGAAGAACTGACACCAACCCTCTGGCACATGTACCATCAGGGGGTCTATTTCGAGAACTTTTACGTCCCTGTATGGACAGTATCCACCCTGGATGGCGAATACGCCGGACTTTGCGGCATGATTCCCAAGCAGGGCGTCTGGACCTTGAAGGAAGCCCACAAAAATGACATGGCCATGGCGCCGGGCAGGATGTTTGAACGTTTGGGCTATCAGACCTATGCCTGGCACAACCACACCTGGAACTACTATGCGCGCGATCTGTCCCATCCCAATCTGGGCTACGATTACCGGGGGCTGGGGCACGGTTTGGATGTCAAGCGGACCTGGCCGGAATCTGATCTGGAGATGATCGAAAAAACAGCCTTTGAGTTTGTGGACAAGGAGCCCTTCCATGTCTACTACCTGACCGTCAGCGGCCATGCCAACTGGACAAAGATGGGCAATGCCATGGCAACCCGCCATTGGGACACCTTTTCACATCTGGATCTTCACCACGAGGGAATTGCCTACCTGGCCGCCAATTATGAGCTGGAGCTGGCCATGGACAGCCTTTTGCGACAGCTGAGGGAGGCCGGCATCGCTGACAGAACCCTGATCGTCATCAATCCCGACCACTATCCCTACGCCCTTGAGGAGCACTCGAGCTACGAGGCTCTGGCCGGGAAAAGTCTTGACAAGGTCTTTGACATCTATGAAAGCTGTGCCCTTTTCTACCACGACGGGATCGAGCCGGAGGTGGTCGATAAATACTGTACCAGCCTCGATCTTCTGCCAACCATTTATAACTACATGGGCGTTCCCTACGATTCAAGGTTCCTGTCAGGCCGCGACATTTTTTCCGATTCGGAGGCCCTGGCAATTTTCCTCGGCCGCAGCTGGATCACGGAGAAAGGACGCTACGATGCAGCGACCGGCACCTTCACCCTTCACCCGGGCCAGGAGCTGGATGATCAGGCCGCCTACATCGATCGCATCAACCGGGAGGTCAAGCTGCGCTACGATACCGCGCGGGTCATCATTGATTCGGATTATTACAAGGATCTGCTGTCCGACGAGGAATGGGCCGAAATCAATGAGCCCTATCTGACTTTTATGAAAGATAATCCCTGGCCCACCAAAACGGGCCCCTGATTTCTGCTGGTCAATGGTCCGTTTCAAGTATGATCCGGCGGATCCGGTCGCTTTCGCTTTTGTCAGAGGCTTTTGGCCGGTTCCGGCTGAGGCGGCGGTCGTAACCGCAGGCCGCGTGCCAAGGGCAGAAGGTGCAGGGATTCTGGCCGCCCCCCCTGACTGCGGGATTTGCGGGGAAATGCCCGCCCAGGATGGCTTCCAGACTTTCAATGGCTTTCTTTTCAGCGAAAGCTGCCACTTTTTCAAGATGGTCGTTCTCCCAGACAGCCATTTGCCTGGTCAGTGACTTGAGGCCGTCATTCCCGCCGGGGCCGGGCGGAAGCTGAAATGAAGAAAGTTCATAGAGGTTTGACGCCGCCCAGCCCGCAAAGAGAAGTCCCTCAATCACACTCCCCGGATAAGCTGTCTCATAAGCCTGTTTGTATAGGGGCAGCTGGAGATCGGTGCCGTCGTAAAGACCAAGCCAGGAAAACTCTCTGGCAGAACGCTTATAGTCGATGAGCCGGATCAGGCCGTCAGGGTTTTCATCGATCCGGTCGACCAGGCCCCTGAAGACAAAATCGTGCTCCCCCGCTGTTAACTGGTAGGCGGGGCGCCCTTTTTGGGGGAAATACCATTCGAGGCGAACCGGCCGAAAGCCGCCCGGAATGTTGAAATCAGCGAGGACTCTCAGGTTGTCGGCAGCGCGTTGGATCATCCGCTCACCGATTCCTCCGGCCAGACGCGGATCCTTGTACCAGGACAGGTGCCTGTCTTCGGCGGCCTGTCTGTAAAGTTTTCGCATATAGGGGCCGGTCAGCTGACTTTGCCAGTTCAGCATGACAGCCCCTTGATCAAGTTCCGCGGAAGTTGCCAGAAGCTGGATTAAATCATCCACAGCCAATTCCATCAAGCGGTGAAGAATTGTTCCCTGATGATTGGCCAGGTCGTCGGAGATGACCCGTTCCGAAGCTCCTGCCAGGTATTCGGCAAAAAACCGGAAGGGACAGGCATTGTAGAGCTGAATCAGGGAGACGCTGACACCTTCACGTCCGGCCATAACTGATTCGGCCAGAGGCCGGGGAATTGAAAAAGATCCGGCCATGCGATCGGCTGGTTCAAGGACCCGGGGAAGGGTTTTTGTCAAGCGGGCCACGGCCTTCTGCCAGTCAGGAGGGGCCTTGCGATTCCACCGGAGCCTGTTAACCGCCGCTCCCGGCGCATACCAGCGGACATCCGGGTCATTGGATTGCTTGGTCAGGGTGATTTTGTGACCGTCTTTTTCTGACAACCATTCATCAAAAAGCCGGGCGCTGTCATTGCCCAGGGTCGGTACTGACAAATAAAGTGAGTGATCAGGCCCTGAAAGGAGTGAATGAATCAGCCAGGCCTGCCTGGCCGCCTGATCTTTTTTCCGGCTGGGAAAAGCTTTGCCTGTCCGGCCAGCCAGGAATGCACGTTCCTCATCCAGCAGATACCCTTCCTGGCCGGGTCCTGGAGGAAAGGCGGAGTCAGTGGCGCCGAGGATAAATAAGACCCGGCAGGGCCAGCCGGCCATCTCTGCCAAGGATCCCACCCTTACCAGATCGATTCCCGATGGAATAGAGGCCAGGGTTAAGCCTTCAATGCCCGCAAGCAGCATGGAAGAAAAATGTTCCTGGGCCATCGCTGCCTCACCCATGAGCTCTGAAGTTTCCTCCAGATAATTCAGGGTGGCATTCCATGAGGCAACAAGAACCCGGGCATTTTCTCCATGGCCATCAGCCAGCAGTAAGTCCCTTTGTTTTTCGACGCGTTCATTGAAAGGACGATCGCCTCCAGTCAGAAAATCAAGCAGGAAGGCGCATTTGGTCCTGCCTGTCGCGGCTTCCCGCAAGGCCGCCGCCTGCCGGAGCAACTGTTCCAGATCTTTCAGGACAGACTGGACGGCCTCTCCGCCCGGGGTCAAAGGGTCGATCCAGGCCTGGGGTTCTGTTCCATTCCCGATTTCTGCCAGGATCCTGCGCAGAGTGCTGGCGCTGCGCCAGCCCCACGCCAGTGCGGTGTTTTCAAAAAGATCAACTTTTTCGCTGTCCATGCCGGAAAGTCCGCTGCGGTAGTAATTCAGCAAATCGTCCAGGCTGAAATCGTGCTTGCTGAGCGAGAGAAAGGCTCTCAGAAAGCGGATGAAAGAACTGTGATGAAGCGGTCTTCCCACGTCCATGTAAGCGTCAATCCCATATTCCGCCAAAGCCGGCTCAAGAAAGGCAGGTGCAGTATCCGTCTCGCAGAGGGCAATGCCTATGTCCTTGCGGCGCAAATCAGTGGTTAGCAGAAGCCTTCGTATTTCGCCCGCTGCATAACGCACTTCCTCGTGTCTGTCGATGGCCCGGATAAAATAGTATTCAGGTTCCGGGGAAGTCTTGCCTGCCGGCAGCGCCTCCAGCTTTGATCCGGGGAAAGATCTGTTCAAGGAGAGCAGGGTTTCCCTGCCATGTCCGAAGGCCAGTTGATCTTCGCAGGACGGGTCGTAAGCTACCGCAATGGTCAGGGAGGCAACGACATTGGAAAGGGCTTCCAGCACCTTTTTTTCCTGGGAGGTAAAATCACGGCTGTTACCGAAGCCGAGAACCCAGACGTGGGTCCGGCCAAGAAAACCCAGCCTTTGCGAAAGCGGCTGCGCGTTCAGCAATTCCGCCAGGCTGCCCAGTTCCTGATCAGGGTCTTGCAGCTTCCGCTCTTGCATCTCCTGGTCCAGCGTTTCCTTGAGAAGGGCGAAATCGTGGAATTTGTCGGCCCTGGTCCGGCCCCAGCCTCCGTCACCCTTTTCATTCTCTGCTTCCCGCAGATCCGCAGCTGTTATGCCATAACGGTGGAAATCCCCCAGCACACTGACCAATTCCGCGGCGTAGCGGGGCTTGCCGGCAAGGCGGTTGAAACGGCGGAAGCCAAGTGCGCTGTCAAGAAGCGCCCTTTGAGCCAAAACGGCCTTGCCTGCCCTGGAGATAACCCTGGCCGCCTGACGTCCTGATTCGTTAAAAAGCCTGGTTGCCAGGCGCCTGAAAGAAAGAATCTCGGCCATCATCAGGCCGCCGGCCTGTTGGCTGGTGATATAACGGCGCTCCATGTCAGCCTTTATGGTTTCGGGCACGATCACGAAAGCCCGGTGGTCAGGCCAGGCCAAACGGTGCCGGCTGAGTTCTTCAAATACCCGGCGAGTCAGTTGATCGGGATCCCGGTGATGGATAAGGCGGGGACTGACATCCGGCATGAGGTCGACCTTCCTAGGTGAAGAACACGCGAACCTCACCTGTCAGGCGGGTGCGTTTCTGTTTGTCAAAGTACTCAAGAAGTGCCATGGCGAATTTGCGGGAACTTTCAAGCTCGTCGCGAAATTCTGCCAGCGTAATCTGTCCCTCTTTTTCAATGGCGGCACGGACGATCTCCCATGCCTGATCCACCTTTTCCCGATGCATCAGGATCTGGGGAGTGAGCCGGACCAGGCTTCCCCGATCGATCAGCAGGGACAAAATCTGCGCCCGGTCAACGCGCTTGCCCGCTTTAAGTGGAAGCTGGCCGGGATCGGGGGGGGAATAGCCCGCCCGCAGGAAGGCTTCTTCCATCTCTTCGGCGGCTTCCACTTCTTCGCTGGAAAGCGAAACCGTGTAGCCGTGAAGGGAAACCAGTCCCTTGGATACGTCAAGGATCTGCCGGTCACAGAGCCGGTCGATGACAAGATCGGACAGATGGATTTCTGTGCGCGGCATAAGCCGGGTTCTCAATTCTTCACGTCGCATGCCCTGTTCAAGCGGGCGCCGGCCATGAAAATCGCCAAGGAGGGCCGCAGCTTTCTTCCCAAGCGTTTCCAGCGCTTCGCTGCTGACCGCGACAGCCTGATTCAGAAGGACAACTGAACCATCTGCAAGCAGGCCTTCGAGCAGGACATCAGCTTCTTCGGCCCTGATCCCTGCCTTGTAGAAGGCTGTCTCCAGAGAAGCCAGCCTGTCGCTCCCCAGACCGATCGCCAGACGGAGGCGGGCTGACCGGTCGCTGCCCGCCATGATTTCAAATTCTTCCTGGGTGGTCTCCCGCATGCGCCGCCTCCTGGCCGGAAGCGGGTCAACGATGACGCCGCCCCCCACCGTTTCAAGGGGTGAGTAAAAACGGATGACAAAACGGTCGCCATATTTGGCAAAGACCTCCTCTTCAGGCCAGAGCTGGGCAGGCCCTTCATCCCCCGCTTCCAGAAGGTCGCGGTCAAGCAGCACGACACGGGCCAGCATTTCACGCGCACCGAGGAAGAGGTGGACGCGCATCTTATTGGTTATGGGGAAGCGCGTGCCGGGGAGCGCCGTCAGGGAGACATCGAACCGCCGGCTCCCCTGGAGGCTGCCAGGCGCTGTCAGCGTGTCTCCCCGTGTCAGATCATCTTTTTTGATTCCCGTCAGATTGAGGGCGACACGCTGGCCGGGCCAAGCGGTATCCACCGTCTTTTCGTGGACCTGGATGCCCCGGACGCGGGCGACTTGGTGCCCGGGGATGATTTCCACCTGGCTGCCCATCCGGATGATCCCCTCGATGAGGGTGCCGGTTACGATGGTTCCGAAACCGCCAAGTGAAAAAACGCGATCAATGGGCAGCCGGAAGGGAAGGCTGTCTTTGGTATGACCGCTGACATCGATTAATCCGAACAAGCTTGCCCGGAGGGCCTCAATGCCCTCTCCTGATACGCTGGACGTCCTGATGACGGGCGCGTCCTCCAGGAAAGTACCCCGGACCAAGTCTTTGAGATCCTCCTCGACAAGTTCAATTAATTCCTCGTCGGCCAGGTCACACTTGGTCAACGCGATGACACCGCGGGGAATGCCGAGGAGGGACAGGATCCCGAGGTGCTCACGTGTCTGCGGCATCACTCCCTCGTCAGCAGCAACGACCAGAAGCGCCAGGTCAATCCCCCCCGCCCCCGCCAGCATATTGCTGACAAACTTTTCATGTCCTGGAACATCGATGATGCCCGATCGCGAGCCATCGGGAAGGTCGAGCCAGGTGAAGCCCAGCTCGATGGTGATGCCCCTCTCTTTCTCCTCTGCCAGGCGGTCGGGGTCGCGGCCGGTCAAGGCGAGGATCAGGGAAGACTTGCCGTGGTCGACATGGCCGGCTGTGCCAATAATGACATGCTTCATGGCAGATCCGTCTCTTCGCTGAACGCGCGGGCCAGGGCGGAAAGGAGCAGCCGTTCCTCCTCCCCGGAAAGGGTTCGCAAGTCGAACAGGAGGGTATCAAGTGTGGTGCGGCAGAGAATGGGAGGGTCAAAGGCCCGCAGGTTCTGTTCCAGTGAGGAGATTGACCGTGTGCCGGATCTGACCGCCAGGGCCCAGGAGTGCAAGGGTATTTCCGGCGCCGACCCTCCCCCCATGATGATCTCGGAAGGGATGGCTTCTGCCATGATTCCGTGCCCCGAGAGAGACAGAGCGGCTTCTTCCGTTCGCTGGCGGAGCGAATCGTTGTTGTAAAGGACTGAAACAAGCAGGGGGATACGCTCTTTTGCCCGGTCGGGATCCAGGTAGAGTGCCAAGGTCGCCTCAAGGGCAGCAAGAGTCATCTTGTCACAGCGAAAGGCCCGCATCAAGGGGTGAGCGGTCATTTTCCCCACCAGGTCAGCCCGGCCCATGAGGATGCCGGCCTGAGGACCTCCCAGGAGCTTGTCACCGGAAAAACAGATCAGGTCCGCGCCGGAGGCAAGGGCTCCACGGACAGTCGGTTCATCAGGAAGCAGGGCCGACAGTTCCTCTGAAACAAGGCCGCTCCCCAAGTCATAAATCAAGGGGATCCCATGGCAGCGGGCCAGCTGTGAGAGCTCCGTATCGCTGACGTCCTCGGTGAAACCTGAAATCCGGAAGTTGCTGCGGTGAACTTTTAGTAGGGCTGCGGTCGAATCACTGATGGCGCGCTCATAGTCGGCCAGGCGGGTTTTATTGGTGGTGCCAACCTCCCGGAGGATGGCGCCGCTCTCCTCCATGATTTCAGGAACCCTGAATTTCCCCCCGATTTCCACCAGTTCGCCGCGGGAAACAAGGACCTCCCGGCCCCGGCACAAAGCTGATAGGGCCAGCATGACGGCAGCCGCATTGTTGTTGACCACTGTTGCGGCCTCAACATCAAACAGGCGGCAGAGCAGGGTTTCCAGGGGAGCTGTTCGTTGACCGCGTCTGTTTTCTGTAAGATCAAACTCCAGCGAGGCATAACCTTCGCTGCAGCGCTGGACGGCTGCAAGGGCCTCTTTTGCGAGGGGTGCCCGGCCGAGATTGGTGTGGAGGATGGCACCGGTGGCGTTGATGACTTTCCTGATCCCGGGTTTTGATTCGGTTTCAATTTTCAAAAGAATGGCCCGGAGGAGGACCTCTTCGGACAGCAAGATACTCCCGGCTGCCTGGCAATCTGCCCCAGCTGCTTTTTCAATGTAGGCAGCGTCAGCAAGGGGATCATCCGCCTTTTTTGTGAGAAAATGGCGTGCGGCCTCGAGGATCCCGCGCACGGCTTCCCTTACCGGATGATAGCCGTTCGATTCCCTTGCGGCATCAAGGCGTGAATCACGCAGCAGTTGATCTACTTTCGGCAGGTCACGTGGATTTTCAATGATCATCCTTTTGGCCTCCTCACCTGAGAGTCTCAAGATCATCTTACCAAAAGGGAGTGGTAGAATAGTGCCGAATCAGCGGCGATCGCCGCGGCAGACAGAAGGGATGCCGGTCATGCGAAACAAACTGAAAAAAATCGTCCGGTCCTGGGTTTCTTTCCTCCCGACTTGTGAAGCAGTTCTAAGTTAACAGACCCACCGGATGTCTAAATCGCCCGCCATTCGGGCTGCGATCCTTCAGATGCGCAGCTTTTTTGACAGCCAGGGCTTGCCTTTGGCCTATCATCTTTTCCCCGGCAACTCAAGCGAAAAATTATCCTTGTATCCTCTCAAGAACCGGATCCGGGAAGATTACAACCGGAGCCGCGTTGTGGTCGCCGCCGACAAGAGAATGAATTGCGGGGACAACATCAACAAGCAGCTGGCCCGGCAACGGTTACATCCACAGCCAGTCCATCTGCGGAGCCGACCGGGAATTTCAGCAGCTTGTCCTGAACAAGGAGGCCACCTAAAGAGGGGGAGTCTGGCAAGGCCAAATCGAGGATCTATCCGAAAAAGACTACCTTAACCAACCGGCATAGGAAAAGGAAAACTCTCCGTCCATCAAAAGCAGGTGGTTTTTTACAGCCAGGACTACGCGGACAAAGCGGCCTATAAGCGGGCCCGCGTTCTTGCCAAAGCCAGGCGGCTTTTGAAGAGCCCACAACTTCTCATGTGAGCCATCAACAAAGGTGCCGCAAGCTACATCAAGAGCCTTGAGTAAATCGAGGATGGTGAAATAGTCGAACCCGAGACCCTGCTTTATCTTGAATAAGAAAAAGATTAAACAGGAGGCCTGGCAGGACGGCCACTACGCCATCGTGACAAGTGAGCTCGATCTTGACGACAGCGAAGCGATCCGACTTAACCACGATTTTAGGAAGATCGAGGAGATATTCAAGATCTCCAAGTCGGAATTGAGGACACGGCCAGTCCACGTGTCTTTGGAATCATATATTGAGGTGCATTTTCTGACCTGCTTTGTGGCGCTTGTCCTTTTAAGAACTCTGGAGCTCAAACTGAACCGGGCCGGACTCGAAGGCGCGGGTGGTCCGCAGGTTTTTCAAAGCTTCGGTTTGCCGGACTTGTTTCGAAAATTCACCTGCAGCCATGTCCCGGAAAACTGCTACACCTTCCATTTCACTGGCAACAACATCAAGGAGATCGAACAAGCACTAGAATTGGAACTTGGCCGCAAGCACAGGAAGCGAGGTGAGATCCGGTCCGTGATCGCCGATGCCGATTAGTAGTTTTTGCATAGTACATTTGCTTGTGTTTAGTTTCGAAGGTCAGGATTCTAGCAACGAACAGCCGATTCCAGTTACTTTGCCATTGGATCGGATTTATTGTGCTATCTCCCAAATACGGCGGTTTCTAGTTGACATTTTTTTAGCATAAGTCTAGACTTAACGGCATAATTGCGGTATTCAGCAGAGAGCGTTGCTGCGGGTACTCGACATGACTAATGTTGTTACCAAACACAAAGAGGAGGTCACTATGCCGAACATCGAGAATCTTAGGGGTGTTGCTTTCAAGCAAAGAGAGAAATTGCGGGTTTCAAAGGAGCAAATGCTCCAACGCATTGAGGATTCCCCTTTCGGCCCAAAAGGGAAGGAATTGGCAAGGCAAGCCTTAGAGAATGAGTCCTACGGTGCGATGGGTTGGCTTTTATGGAGTGTGCCTCCCATCATTGAATACGCCAAAGGCTCTGTCATCTATGACGTCGATGGCAAAGACTATATTGATTTGCTGTCCGGTTTTTCGGTAAGTCAGTTTGGTAACTGTCAAGAAGAATTGACCAAGGTTATTCAGGATCAAGCAACAAAGCTTACCCATTATTTTGATCTATTTCATCCTGAAAGAGTTAAGTTAGGCAAAAAGCTGAGAGAACATTCAGGCATTAGCCAGGACACCAAGGTGGTTTTTGGCGTTACCGGATCAGACGGGATTGAGCTCGCCGTTAGAGCAGCTCGTTACTACACGGGCAGGCAGTATATCCTTGTGGCACATGGGGATTACCACGGGGTTACTTACGGAACAATGGGTTTGACAGGGAAAGGTGGAATGCAACCGTATTTTTATCCTGTAGCGCCCGATCCTCATGTTGGACAATTCTATTTCCCGCATGAATATCGTTCGAGGGATGAAGAATATTCAGGCTTTGGAATGGAATCGATCAGGGATCTCGAAAGAGCACTTGAAGGTAAGGAAACGCCTTGGGCGGACGGGTATAGTGGCATTTGCAATGTTGCGGCGATTCTTGTTGAGCCTTTCCAAAGTTCAGCGGGGTATTATGTCCCTCCCAAAGCATATTTACAGGAACTTCGCAGAATATGTGACAAATTTGGTATTTTGCTGATTACAGACGAAATTCAAGCCGGACTTGGAAGGAGTGGAAAGCTTTGGGCCTACCAATATTCGGATATCGAGCCCGATATGATTGTTACTTCCAAGGCGCTGGGTGGTGGATTGCCCATTTCAGCAGTTATCGCTAAAAGCGAGATTCTCACAGAATGGGGTCCCGGTGCACACGTGTCAACGCAGGCTGGAAACGTGCTGGCATGTGCAGCTGGCAACTATGTAATGGATGTTGTGACGGATCCGGCGTTCCTGGAAGAAGTCAATCGCATCGGTGATCGTTTCTATGAAGGATGGAAGGTTCTACAGGATAAACATCCGAGCATTGGGTATATCGATCATATGGGACTGTATCTATCAATTGAGTATGTCAAAGACAGAAAAACGAAGGAACCTGCTGCAGATTTCACAACTTTTGTCCGCGATGAGGGTGTTGCAGAAGGTCTCGCATTTGAAAAAGGTGGTTACTGGCACAACAGAACACAAATGATTCCAGCTTTAAACATGCCGGATGATGTTATGGACGAAGCTTTCAGGCGTTTTGACAGGGTGTTGACAAAGGGCGAGAAATTATTTGGCATCGGATAAATTTGAGGCATGTATACTCGGCCAGTCACCAGTGGTGACTGGCCGAGTGAATCTGGGGATTTGAGTGGAGGAGGTTTGATACGAATGAAGAAATTTATGAATAAAGCTGAAGATTTTGTCGACGATATGCTAAAAGGCATATATGCAGCACATCCAGATGAAGTGACCATGGTGGGGGATGATTTGCGATGCCTGGTGACCATGAGGCCAAAGGAGAATAAAGTTGCCATTGTAACGGGAGGTGGCTCAGGTCATCTGCCCCTATTTTTAGGCTATGTGGGTAATGGTCTTTTACACGGTTGTGCTGTTGGCGGGGTGTTCCAATCCCCGAGCGCCGAACAAGTTTTAGAGGTAACGAAGGCGGCGCATCAAGGCCAGGGTGTCCTGTACATCTATGGCAACTACACGGGCGATATCATAAATTTTGACATGGCTGGTGAAATGGCTGAAATGGAAGGTATCGTCACCAAAACTGTCCTCGGTGCAGACGATGTCGCGAGTGCGCCTGCGGGAGAGGAAGGTAAGCGGCGGGGGGTTGCTGGCATATTCTTCGTCTATAAGGTGGCTGGAGCAAAAGCAAATGAAGGCGCTACACTCGATGAAGTGTATCGCGTTGCGGACAAGGCAAGTTCAAATGTAAGAACCATGGGAGTAGCACTTACGCCCTGTATTGTTCCTGAAGTTGGGAAACCATCCTTTACTCTTGGTGATGATGAGATGGAAATTGGGATGGGCATCCATGGAGAACCCGGTGTCCGTCGGGGGAAACTCGAATCGGCCGACAAAGTTGTCAAGGAGATGCTGACCCCTATCATGGATGATTTGGGTCTTGAGTCTGGTGATGAGGTGTCGATATTGATGAATGGCCTGGGGGCTACCTGTAAAGAAGAATTGTACATCTGTTTTTCCAAGGTAGCAGAGATGCTCCGTGACCGTGGCATTAAACAGCATTCTGTCTATGTCGGCGAGTATGCGACATCCATGGAAATGATGGGCTTCTCCATATCGGTCTTCAAGCTCGATGAAGAGCTAAAGAGCTTGCTGGTTAAGCCTGCCAACACTCCCTTCATTACCTTGGCTGGTCTCAAAGATTAGAAGGTGGGAGAAAAACAATAATGAGAATTTTCACCAGGGATGATCTGACGAGGGCCGTAGTCATCACAAGCACCTTGATGGATGAGAATAAGTTCAGACTCATCGAGCTGGACAGCCAGATCGGTGACGCTGATCTGGGGTTGACAATGAGCAAAGGTTTTGCGGCTGCAAAAACTTGCGCACTGGAGCTTGAGGATGATGACATCTCCACATCCTTCAAAAAGATTGGGCTTGCCATAGCGAAAGCCGCACCTTCAACGATGGGCTCTCTGATGGCAACTGCCTTTATTGGTGTAGGCAAGGAAATAGGTCAAAAGGAATACTTGGATTTTTCTGACGTGGGGCTCATGTATATGTCGATGGCCAGGTCCATCCAGGAACGTGGCAAAGCGAAGGAAGGGGACAAAACGCTTCTTGACGTACTTTTTCCCGTTGCGCGTGCCGTACAATCTTCCAGGAGCCAGGATATTTGCGAACTGATGGAAATTGCTCATAAGGTATCGAAGGAGAGTCTTGAACGTACGAAAAACTTAATGAGCCAGCACGGCAAGGCAGCTGTATTTCGAGAAAAAACCATTGGGCTGGAAGACCCGGGAGGAGCAGCAGCGGTCTTGTTAATTGAAGGATTCTACAGAGCTTGTATCGGAGATGAATGATTATGATTATTAAGGCACAGGAATTGACGGTTGAATCATTCGCCCCTTATGGATCGTTTATAAATCCAATGAACGGATATGAGGGAGATGAAACAATCGAGTTCACTCCCGATCGCATGATGTATCAAGTTGGCGGGCGAATTGGAAGCATGTCCAGTATCCGCATCAAGTGGCGGCCCATGGAGTTTGGAGTAACTGAATATCACGATGAATGCGAAGAAGTGTTTGGCGGTTTTGGCTGTGAGGTGGTCTTCCACGTTGGCCTTGTGTCCAGAACAAACCAACCGATTCCGGAAAGCTTTGCAGTTTTTCGGCTTCCAGCGGGGTGGTATGCACGCGTAAAACGCCGGGTGCTTCATCATGCCGGGTTCGTTGTAGGTAAAGATGACGTGGCTGCAGGAGTGGTTCTGCTGTCCCCTTCTGCCTACACGATTGACTGTCACGTTATTGAGCTGGAACAGCCGATTGGTATTGAAGTTTAAACAATATTATTTTTTTCTTGAGTTGCTGAGAATTAATCGTTATGGGCCGGTTTTCGGGACCGGAAACTGAAATAGTGGTTTACGCTCTAAGGGCGTAATAGAAGAAAGGCACAAGGGAGGTTTCTATGAAGAAGTCTAGGCTGCAAATATTCATGGTGTTGATCGTGACACTCATATTTGCGATGGGGTTGGTATTAACTGGATGCAGCATGGAAGGAGATAAATCTGGTAACGCTCCTCCTGCTGCGGAAGACACTAAGAAGCCCGAATCTCCTTCAGGTGGAGAAAGTGGGGAAGGGAAGAAGATCGGTTTTTCGATTGCGATGCTAGCCGGCAGCCCCTTCTGGCAGATCATTTCAGATGAACTGGAAAGAGGATTCAAAGAATTGGGCTATGAGTTCGTTGTTCTCGATGCTCAGGGAGATGCGGCAAAGCAGGCTTCAGACGTTGAAGATCTGATTGCGCAAAAGGTCGATATAATTCTTGTAAATCCGTATGACAGTGATGCGATTGTGCCGGTCACACTGTCTGCACGAGATGCCGGTATCCCGGTGATGGCGGTGGATATCCCTGTGGCTGAGGCCGGATACAGCATAGCAACTTGTATTTGTGACAACGTCATGCTTGGGTACCAATTGGGCGAGTATGCGGCGGATAAGTTTAATACGCCTGAGGTTAAAGTGGTCGTAATCAGTGGCTATCCGAACGGTATCGACAGTCGTCAGAGGCGTCACGGTTTCATTGAAGGCTTCCACGCAAAACAGTTGGAGAAATTTGCGCAAACGGGCTTGAGGATTGTTCACCATGGTTGGGGTGATTATGCACGTGAACCTGCAAATAAAACCATGGAAGACGCCATCACACGGACAAACGGTGACTTTGACATCGTATACTGCGAAAACGATGATATGGCCATCGGTGCCCTCCGCGCAATGGAAAGCGCCAACATCACAGGCAAGATGATTTTGGGTGTTGATGGTCTTAAAGAGATGTACGAACTGATACGTGACGGCTATACAACCGCTACAGGACGAAATTCACCGGTTGAGTTGGCAGCGGTATCCGTCCAAGCTACCCATGATTATCTGAACGGCAAGGAAATTCCTGAAATCATTTTTACGACGCCGACCGTTGTGGAGAAGAAAAACATAGATGAATTCTACGATCCTGATTCAATCTTTTAGAACCAGGTGAGTAGAAACGTTTATGTGATGGGCGAGACGATGATGTCATCATCGTTTCGCCCATATCATGATGTTAGTTCGTGAGATCATCGGTTGAAACACATCGCATCCGTTTCTGCTCTCGATTCAGCCGGGTCGAATGGGGTTCTTCCGTTTGAAGCGTTCAAATGGATCTCGCATGAGGGTATTCTTAATTGCATAGCGGCGTTCTTCTGAAAGAGAAGCACTGACGGGGTCCCATCTATTTGGCATCACCTCGATTGTTAACCAACTGATATTGACTTCGAGGAGAGACAACAAAAGGAAAATTTTTGGTAAATGGAGTGAGTTTAGAATGGGTGCTTTTAATCCAATTGTTGAAAAAACTGAAACAACAGAAACCCACGAAACTGACAACGTTATTCTTCGGGTCACGGGCTTGGTTAAAGATTTTCCGGGTGTTAGAGCGTTGGATAATGTCTCTTTTTCCCTGCGCCGGGGCGAGATCCACGGTTTGGTGGGTGAAAACGGAGCGGGCAAAACTACGTTATTGAAGATTCTCTCTGGCGTTTATGCTGCTGACAATGGTGAAATTGAATTGGAGGGGTCAAAAGTTCATCTGAAAAATCCGATCGATGCACAGAGCAAAGGTATTTGTATGGAATACCAGGAGAAAACTCTGTTCCCCAACTTAAGCGTTGCCGAAAATATCTGTGTAGGCAATTTAGGTTTGTATTCTGGCAGCCGTTCAATGGTTTCCTGGAAAAAAATCCACACAATCGCAAATGAAGTTCTCAATTGGTTGAATTTCGACATCGATACAACCTTGAATATTCGAGATTTGTCACCTCAGTTGCAGCAAATAGTTCAAATAGCGCGGGCGATTGCACTCAAGGGAAAGATCATCATCTTGGACGAACCTACAGCTGCTATTTCTTTTAGCGAAGTCGACAATCTATTTGCTACGCTGAGAAGGTTAAAAGATGAAGGCTACTCGATCATCTATGTTTCTCACCATCTGAAAGAGGTCTTCCGAATAACTGACAGGGTTACGATCCTGAAGGATGGTCAGGGTGTCGGAACCTTCGAAACGGCAGCTCTTGACGAAAAAGCGATGACTCGTCTGATGATTGGGAGAGACATTATCCGCGAACGCCAAAGCAGAGACTTCTCAACAAGTGAGGTGGTATTTGAAACCAAATCGCTTACCACAGCGGATGAATCGATTTCTGACGTTTCAGTTAAAGTTCGAAAAGGAGAAATCCTGGGGATTGCAGGATTGTTAGGAAGTGGCAAAGACATCTTAGCCAGGGTCATCGCGGGATCAACGCCAATAAAATCGGGAGAAGTAATTCTAAACGGGGAAAGTTTTGTTCCAAAACGTCCAAAACAAGTGATCAACAAAGGCATAACAGTATTGCCGGCAGAAAGAACTCTTGAGGGCTTGATCTTAAGGCAGTCGCTGAATTTTAACATGACACTTTCGTCTTTCAAGAGATTTTCCAAATTCGGCATCATGAATGCAAGAAAGGATTTCAGATTGGCCGAGAAAGCTGCCTCCGATGTCAATCTAAAATACGTCACACTGAGACAGCAGGCACTGTCTTTGTCAGGAGGCAACCAGCAAAGAGTCATGATTGCGCGTGCCCTTTTGACGAATGCAAAGATTATCGTTTTCAATGAACCCACGCAAGGTGTTGATGTGGGCGCAAAGCAGGAGATCCACAAACTGATCCGTTCCTATGTTTCACGGGGAGGGTCCGTGATTATCATCTCATCGGAACTTCCTGAGTTGCTGAGTACAAGTGATAACATTGCCGTTATGAGCAGGGGGAGAATCGTCGCCAATTACACTGGCGACGAGGCTTCGGAGGAAACATTGCTTAAGCAAATGATTGGCTGAGGCATGAAGTGATGAACGTATCACATCTAAGAATGGAATTTGGAGATAAAAGATTATGGTGAAAAGTAATGCCGGCAGAACACTGGATAGGCAGAGACTTGGCCACCTTGCCAAAGAATATTTCCTGGTTATCGTTGTTGCCTTGTTAATAGTTGTATTCAGTTTTTTGAACCAAAATTTTTTGACAGGTGCCAATATTCAAAATATGTTAAGGCAAGCGGCAGCAAATGTGATCATCAGTATCGGGATGCTGGCTGTTGTTTTAACAGGGGGCATTGATCTTTCTGTCGGGGCAACCGCTGGTTTAGCTGGGGTGTTGGTGGCGGGCTTTATTAGAGACGGCATGGGTGCTCTCAGCGCTTCCTTATTGGTACTTGTTATCGGAATTCTGGTTGGTACGTTCACCGGATTTTTGGTTGTGTACATGGGTCTGGCACCTTACATAGCCTCGATGTCCATGATGCTGATTGTGACAGGAATAAAACTCCTTTACAGTCACTCACTTTCAATTTCGATAGACATGAGCCAGAGTGGTTTTTTGATGGTCGGCCGTGGGAATTTTGCAAGCATCCCTATACCCATTTGGATGATGTTTGTTATGACTTTGATATTCCAATTCGTTATGTCGAAAACGACTTATGGTAGAAGTCTCTACGCTCTCGGCGGCAATCCGGAAGCGGCTTACCTTGCGGGTATCAATAGCAAATTTATGACGATGTCCGTCTACGTAATAAGTGGGTTTTGCAGCTTTGTTGCAGGGATTATGCTTGCATCAAGGCTGGCATCTGGTTCCCCTTCGACGGGTACGGGTTTCGATACAAACGCGATTGCATCAGTCGTTATCGGTGGAGGAAGTCTTGCCGGAGGACGGGGGAAGCCCATGCTGGTTCTGTTTGGCGCGATGGTGATCGCAATGCTGAGTAATTTCCTTAACCTGATGGGTGTGCAGAATTACATTCAGAGAATAATCACGGGCGGAATCATTATTCTCGCTGTATTCATCTCGGAACGGACTGGCACCAAGAAGCGATAAACCTTGTCTCACCGAACGGAAGAATGTGAGGGAAAAATGGAAATGATCTTCGGAGCCCCCCAGTTTTACGTGCAGGGACCGGGCATTATTGCAAAGACAGGGAAATATCTGACAGACCTCCAGCTTGATGGGAAACTCTTGCTCATGATTGATGTGGGGGTGAAAGAGGTGGTTAAGCCAATGTTGGTTTCTATCGAGGAGGCATCGATAGACTACGATGTGCTGGACTTTGCTGATCAATACACCCTGAAAAAAATCGCATTAATCGCCGATGAGTCCAAACACAAGCAGTATTGCGCTGTTGTGGGCGTTGGTGGTGGCAAGCCGATAGATGCTTCCAAACGGGTTGGTTGGTCCCTGGGCATTCCTTTCTTATCGGTTCCTACGAGTATCGCCACAGATGCTGCAACGAGTAGAACATCGGTCGCCTATACAGATGATGGCGAGTTGGTTGAGGACAAGACGATTTTCAACCCTGCTGGAATTTTCGTCGATTCCGCCATTATTGTTCGGGCACCCATTCATCTATTCGGAGCTGGGATGGCCGATGCGCTATCCAAGAGATATGAATACAAACTGTCGTTAGCCTGTGGATTCCCAAATTGGTATGACGCCTCTTCAGCCTATTTTATTGACGCAATTTCCAAAGAAATGCACGAACTGCTTTTGCGTAATGGTAGATATTTGAAGGAATGTTTTAGGGAGGGCGTGCTTAATGAGACAGTTGAACGGAGTATCACCGCCATGCTGCTCATGAGTCGTTTGGTGTGGGATTCAGGTGGTTTGCGGGGAGCTCATGACTTATTCGAGGAATTCAATGATGCAGGTTATGGTAAGGATCACATGCATGGTGAAATAGTTGGCTATTTCGATCTTGTCCAACTATTGGTAGAACAGTACCCAGACAATGAGTTTTACGAACTCTACACTCTTTACCGTGATTTGGGTATCCCACTCAAAATTAGCGACTTTGGATTTCCTATCGGGGACGCTGATCAACTCGATGAGTTGACGACGCGCTTTTCCAAGAAATGTGGTGAGTTCAACTGGCATCCAGGTGATGACGCGTTTAAAGATGCTTTACTTAAGCTCGAAAAGATGCAACTTTAAAAAAGCAGACATATGATAATCGTTTGATATCGGAGATAATTCTATGGAAAATGCAATCTGGAATCTATTCGATTTGACTGATAAAAACGCTGTCGTGACAGGGGCATCCGGTGGAATTGGTTATGCCTGCGCTATTGGCCTGGCCCAAGCGGGCGCAAATGTTGTTGCCCACTATAATACCAACAAAAAAACTGCGGATAAACTTGTAGCAGAGATTAGAAAAATGGGAAAAGAAGCCTTCGCGGTGCAAGCAGATGTTTCCAATTACGAAGACGTTAACCGCATGGCAAAAGATATCGATGAGATGTGGGGAAAGGTTGACATATTGTTCAATAATGCCGGAATTGGGCTAACCGTCGATCCCGAAAAGAGCACAAAGGAAGAGTGGTTGAAGGTAATCGACACGAATCTTAATGGCGTATTCTACTGCGCACAAGCTTTCGGTAAATTGATGATCCGGGATGGAGGTGGAGCCATTATCAATATGGGTTCCATGTCCGCAGAAATTATCAATAGACCCGAAGAGGTCTCCTACAGCACTTCAAAAGCCGGCGTCCACCTGATGACTAAAGGGCTTGCGGCATGCTGGGCAAAATATAAAATACGTGTCAATGCTATAGCTCCGGGGTATATTGCAACTGAGATGTCACTTCCCATGATGCGCAGTGAGCCTGACTGGGTCAAAACGAATTGGACCGATTGGACGCCGCAACGACGGATTGCTGAACCTGAAGAACTGGTGGGCATGGTTGTTTATCTCGCGTCCGAAGCGTCGAGTTTCGTCACGGGTTCTTGTTTGATCATCGACGGGGGATTCACGGTGTATTAACGGGCAACCATTCTTTGGACAATTACAATTATGGCTTTCACAATTTCGAGTAATGTATGTTGAATGCGCCTGAATGTATCCGATTAAGTTTTCAAAATAAATCCGTGACGCGTCAACAAGACTGACAAAAGCGACAAGTTGATTGCCTGTCTCAATTTGGATAAAGCAGCATAAGTTTCGCGCAAATGAATTAGGAGGACATGACTCCCTCTACTCACTTGGAAAAATTGGTTTTGGAAAAAACAAACCAAGGAGAAAAAGGAACCAAGTCCGAAAAAAATATTCAGTTGAACGAAGGAATCATCAGAGAAGAGCTGGGCGAGATGGTGCATCAAAGTGTTGAAGATACTTTGAATACATTACCGGAAGAAGAGCCGACTGACTGACCAACGTCAAATGCAACAAAAGAATGGTCATACGAAAGATTCTTGACAGTACTCTTGCATCCATGAGAGATTTCGCTCTCCGAAGGCAGTCATGGACGCCATTTGTTACCATAGAACAACTGGGGAGGAGCACTGAAACTGCCAACAAACCTGAACATACTACAGGGAACAGCTGTGCAGAGGGATTGGCAGGTCATATCCTGGGCACCAGGTTCAAAATCCGTGAGAGCTGGTTCTGTCAGGGAGCGGCCGTGATGGTCGTTTCACGCGCCTTCGTGACGAAAGCAGGGGAGTTGACATCACTGCTGATCGAAAAGACACAAAAATTGGCTGTAGCCAGTATCCAGGAGCTTTCGGCAAATTTTCGGGAATACAGGTGATGCGGGTCGCCCACGATAGCCCGAAGGACCAACAAACGGGAGACACCGCCCTACCGTTTACGAAAAGTGAACGCCGTTAACAGCTTGGGGAGATTCCATTGATTCTTACTCTGAGCTACAACAACTTGACACGGCCCCAGTTGCAAAAGTCAGGATCTTACCAAAAGGGAGTGGTAGAATAGTGCCGAATCAGCGGCGATCGCCGCGGCAGACAGAAGGGATGCCGGTCATGCGAAACAAACTGAAAAAAATCGTCCGGTCCTGGGTTTCATTCCTGAATAAACGGGCGGATGCTTCCATGACCCGCGCCATGATCTGGTCGATCCGGTCGGGCAGCAGAAAGGAATTCAAGCACCGTCAGTGCAGCATAAGCCTTGAAGAAAAAAAGGCCATCCAATCGTACTGGGGCCGCTACACGAAACAAAATCGCCCTTTCTTTCAGGCTTTGTACGCTTGCATGCATGGCACCTTCGATGTCAGATACCTGCCTGACGACCTCTATTTGACCCGCATGCTCCGGCATTTAAACGACCGGGAATACAGCGTCCTGACCAATAAATGCCTTCAGCCGCTTTTATTTGACTGCCGGCAGCCGGAAACGGTTTTCATGCGGATTAATGGATCCTACTGCGATGCGGCCTACCGGCCCATCAGCAGGGAGGAGGCAATCGAACTTTTTCTTGAGAGCGGCAAGGCGGTTGTCAAGCCGGCTGTGCGTACGCACAGCGGCAGGGGCATTCAGTTTCATGCCGCCCGGAGCGCGGAGGAAGTCTCAGAATTTCTGGAGCACTGCTTTGGGCAAGTTCCAAGCTACATCGTACAAAAGGTGGTGAAGCAACACGCCGGCCTTGCAGCCATCCATGAGCCTTCAGTCAACTGCCTGCGTGTCATGACACTCTTGATTGACGGCCGGGCCGTTGCTCTTTCAACAGTTTTGAAGATGGGCGCCGGCGGAAGCCAGCTGGACAACCTGGGATTCGGCGGCATCGTCTGCGGTGTCAGGGAAGATGGCACCCTGAGGGAAGTGGCCTTTTCGGCTAATGGCGACCGCTTCTACCAACACCCTCAGGGCTTTGACTTCAGCGGCTATCATGTCCCCTCCTATGAGGCGGTCAAAAAATTGGCTGTGAGCATGGCGGAACGCGTTCCCTACACGCGGCTGATTGCCTGGGATATCGCCGTGGCCGAGGACGGTGAACCGGTCCTGATCGAATACAACGATATCGGGGAGCTGGGATTTATGCAATATGCCAACGGTCCCCTCTTCGGTGACTATACAGACAGGATTCTGTCAGAAATCTTTCTTTAGTCAGATCACCCGGATGGCCACCCCCTGCCAGGGGGTCAGGCGTCCGATCGGCCAGGCTTTTTCACCCAATCGGCTCAGGGCGTCCAGATAGGGGTCGACCTGATCTTCCCGCATAGCCAGCAGGAGACCGCCGGACGTCTGCGGGTCGAACATCAGATCCGTCAGAGCCAGCGGGATCTCTCCATCAAAGCGAACCCGGTCGCCAACGTAACGCCTGTTGCGGTAAGTTCCGCCCGGCAGCATGCCCTCTTTGGACATGTCCAGGGCACCGGGCAGCAGGGGAACGGACCGGCTGTCGATTTCAACGGTCACTTTCCGGTCTCTCCCCGCCATTTCCCTCAGATGTCCCAGAAGGCCGAAACCCGTGATGTCAGTCGATGCCGATACATCGAGGCCGACGGAAGCTTCAAAGGCATAGCGGTTGAGTTTCGCCATGGTGTCAATCATGCGCTGGACCGTCTCACCGTCCAGCAGGCCCGCCTTGGCGCCGGTTGCCAGAGCCCCGGTCCCCAGCGGTTTTGTCAGGACAAGGATATGGCCAGGATGGGGGGTATCATTTCGCCGGATCTGATCAGGGTGGCAGAGCCCCATGACAGACAGGCCAAACTTGGGCTCTTCATCTTCGATGCTGTGGCCGCCCGCGACTGTGACACCGGCTTCCATGCATTTATCGGCCCCGCCCTCGAGAATCCTCCGAACGACGGCCAAGTCAAGGCAGCTCGAAAAACAGAGGAGATTCAGGGCTGTTTTGGGGACCGCTCCCATAGCGTAGACGTCACTCAGGGCATTGGCCGCGGCGATCCGGCCGTAATCGAAGGGGTCGTCAACGATGGGCGGAAAGAAATCCACCGTCTGGATGATGGCGATATCATCAGAAACAAGGTAGACACAGGCATCATCCTCGGTCTCATAACCGACCAGGAGGCGGTCATCTTTTTTGATCGGCAAGCCGGTCAGGAGCTCGGAAAGGACCCCCGGTCCCACTTTGGCCCCTCAGCCGCCGGCGCTGGTCAGCTGAGTCAGCCGGATTTCCTGGTCAGACATGGTGACACCTCCTTTACCCTGGCGGGTAGAACCCGCCGTTTATCATAACACGAGGACGGCCGCAAAAAGGTCAATCAAACAACGAGGCCGTAATAGTCGCCTTCCCTTCCGCCCGGCGGACGGTAATGATCCAGGGTGTAGGGGGTTAAAATGCCTGTGTCGGTGACTACTCCCGAAATGAGATGGGGCGGCGTAATGTCAAAAGCCGGGTAGTAACCTTTGACGCCCGGCCGTGTATTGCGAACACCCCCCGCCTCAAGCACTTGATTGGGATCACGCGCTTCGATGGGGACCTGGCTGATCCGGACCTGGTCCGGGATCCCTGTGACGAAGTAGGGCACACCGAAATATTTGGCCACCATGGCGATCTGGAGAGTACCGATCTTGTTGACCACATAGCCATCCAGTGTGATAGCATCGGCTGCTGTTGTAAAGAGATCCACCCGGTGGCGGGAGAAGACTTCGGCCGGCATGTTGTCAGTAATAACCGTGACGTCAGTGCCCATTTCAGCCGCGACACTGGCCGTGAGGCGGGCTCCCTGGAAATAGGGCCGGGTTTCAGGGCAAAAGAGCTTCAATGTCAGGCCCTTTTCCTGAGCAGCCCGGATCATGGTGCCGACAACAGTTTCGCCAAAGCAATGGGTCATGACGGTTGCCTCTTGGGGCAGGAGTGAAATAAGGTTCCTCCCGACCCGGGACATCCGTTCATAACGCCGCTCCAATGAGTTGTAAGCTGCCTGGAAAAGTGTCTGTGTCAGGTCTTTTTCACCTTGCTCAAGAGCCCGCAGGGCAGCTGTCAGAGCCCCCGCTGTTACCTGCCTCATCCTGGGTTCTGTTGTCGGCCTCGCCGTCGACAGAAGCCCGGCTGCCTCTTCAAGCGCGGCCAGCTGCTTTTCCTTGCTCCGGCCCCTGACCTGATACGCGGCAAGTGCCATTCCCATGCCGGCCGCCGTGTAAGGGCCAGCGCTTTGTGTCACCATCCGGGTGATGGCATCGGCGACTTGTTCGACTGTCCGGCACTCTTGAAAAATAATTTCGGCGGGATAGACACGCCGGTCCAGGATCCGGACAAGGCCGTCCTCATACCAGGCGATATTTTCGTAGCGCAACAGGAACCCGAGGTCATGATCATGGCGTTTCCGGGTGTCATCACATGCAGACATGAAAACTCCTTTGTCGATCAAGCCCGGGTGCCGGGCGCGGAGGGAACGCGAAGGCGGATGGCCTGCTTGATATTATTCAGCTCCCAATCAGTCCTCGAACCGCCGTACTCTCCGTCAACGGTAAAAGAAACGGGTTCCTTAAACCGGAAAATAATGTCGTGGGCCCGCCGACGGATCATGTCATCACTTGTTTTCCGCTGGAGGATGCGGGAGACAAGTTTGGCCGTCTGCCCAAGGTTCCGGGGTGGTTTGACCAGCAGAACTTCAAAGAGCCCGTCGTCGAAAACTACATCATTCAGCTTAACCAGGCCGCCGACAGAAAAAGAGTTGAGGACGCCTCCAAAGATGTAGCTTCCTGAATAGTCAACTCCGTCGAGCAGGACGGTGGTTTCATGAGGGCGGATTCGGCCCACTGACTGGAGACCGGTCAGCAGGTAAGCGAAATGACCCAGTGCTTTTTTCAAATGGCGCCGTGTTGCGTAGGAGGTCTCCGTAAAGGCTCCGAAACTGGCGACATAGGTAAAGTAGGCGGGTAATTGTTCTGGCCTGCTGGGGCTGATGCCCTCCGGCAGGTCGTGGCGGATTTGCGGTTGACTTCCGTGGACCCGGCCGATGTCGATGGCGAAAGGGATCCCTGCCAGGATGCTGCGTGCTGCCTTCAGGGGCTCGGACGGCAGTTTGAAAGTCCGGGCCATATCACAGGTCGAACCAATCGGCAGGAAACCGACGTGGGGGGGAAAGCGGAGCCGCATAAGCCCCGAAACAACCTCAGAGAGTGTGCCGTCACCTCCGCAGGCAACGACAATGTCATGTGCGGGGCCCTGGGTGAATGCAATTTCACGGGCGTCACCGATTCCCGTGGTGAAAACTTCACGGACTGAAGATCCGGCCTTCCTGAGTTCACCGCAAAGTTTTCCGGCAAGCTCCGATGCGCCGTAGCGGCCGGCATTGGGATTGATGATCACCAGGATGTTTTGACCGACCCCATTCATGCCAGTATCATAGCACGGTCGGTAAAAAAACGTGGTCAGGGTGGCGGTGACAGCCTATTTTCGAAGATGGTGGCTCAGGATGGCCAGGGCACAGGCCATGTTTTCATTTTGCACGATGATGCCTTCCGGAACCTGCAGCAGAACGGGTGCGAAATTCCAGATGGCCTCCACGCCGGCTTCAACGAGCTGGTCACAAACGGCCTGGGCATTGGCGCCGTCAACGGTAATGATGCCCAGCCTGATTCCGCGTTCGCGGATTAGAGAATCAAGCTTTTCCATGGGGTAAAGCGGCGTTTGGTTCAGGTATTCCTCGCTGGCAATCCGGGTATCGAAGCCCGCGACAATTTTGAGTCCGTATTTTTCAAAGCCCGCGTAGTTGGCCAAGGCGGTTCCAAGATGGCCCACACCGACAATGACCGCTTCATCAACGTGGCCGTAGCCCAGGATGTCTTCAATATCCTTGATCAGTGCTTTTGTCGCAAAACCTTTTCTTGGCTGCCCAGCCTGCCGGCTCACCGAGGCCAGATCTTTGCGGACCTGCACTTCGTGCAGGCGGAATTCAGCGGCAATAGCGGTCGAGGAGACGTTCTCGGTTTCAACTTCCCGCAGGTAGTCGAGGTAATAGGGCAACCTTTGCAAGGTTTGGAAAGAGAGAGAATTAGACGCCATGAGAACCTCCTCAATATCGATAATATATTATTGATTTAGAGGCCTGCTGTCAATCACCGTAACTGAATGCCTTTGACAGCCATTTTCTTGCGTTACCGCATGGGTGGGCGTATACTGAAAATGATTCAGGCGAAGGCCAGTATGATCGTGACAAACCTCCGCGACCGGGGGCTTTTTTGAGAAATATCTTTCTGTTTGTCCTGATAGGGATTGGAGGCATGATTCGAATGAAGAAATTTGACCGTAATCTCGCGGAACAGCTGAGAGGCGGCGTCATCATGGATGTCGTCAATGTCGAGCAGGCCCGCATCGCAGAGGAAGCCGGGGCTGTTTCGGTTATGGCGCTGGAGCGTGTTCCTGCCGATATTCGTTCAGCGGGGGGCGTTTCAAGAATGAGTGACCCTGCCATGATCAAGGCCATCATGAAGGCGGTCAGGATTCCGGTGATGGCGAAAGTCCGTATCGGCCACTTTGTTGAAGCACAGATCCTTCAGGCGATCGGCGTTGATTTTGTGGATGAAAGCGAAGTGCTGACGCCTGCCGACGAAGTCTATCACATTGATAAAACCAAGTTCGAAGTACCTTTTGTTTGCGGCGCACGGGGCCTTGATGAGGCGTTGCGCCGCCTGGCCGAAGGAGCCATGATGATACGGACCAAGGGTGAGCCCGGCACGGGAGATGTGGTCCAGGCTGTCAGGCATATGCGCCGGATCAATCAGCAAATCCGTGAAGTGGCCTCCCTTCGCGAAGACGAGCTTTACGTCCGGGCACGGGATTTGGCCGTTCCTGTCGAACTTGTTCAATACGTCCACCAACATGGTAAACTGCCCGTTCCCAATTTTTCTGCCGGAGGCGTCGCGACGCCGGCTGATGCGGCGCTGATGCGCCAGCTCGGCGCCGAGGGCGTTTTTGTCGGATCCGGCATCTTCAAGTCCGGCGATCCGGTCCGGCGCGCCAGGGCCATCGTGGAGGCCTGTGAGCACTACGACGATCCCGAGCGGCTGGCCCATGTCTCTGAGAACCTGGGCGAGGCCATGGTGGGTTTGAATCCCGATCAGATTGAGCTGATTATGTCGGAAAGAGGGGTGTAGCCAGCCGATGCCCATCAGACAAATTGGATTCGTCGGCACAGGTGTCATGGGTTCAGCCATGGTCGCCCGGCTTTGCCGGCATGGTTATCAGGTAAAAGTCTTCAACAGGACAAGGGAAAAGGCGGAGGCAACCGCCTGCGCCACGGGGGCCACGTGTACAGATTCGATCGCTGAGGCGGTGCGCGGGGCAGATGCCGTGATCACCATGGTCGGCTATCCCGCCGATGTTGAAGAAGTCATGCTGGGTCCGGAGGGGATCTTTGATACGGCCAGCCGGGATACCCTGGTGATCGATATGACCACCTCGTCGCCTTCCCTTGCTGTCAAACTCTATGATGAAGGCAGGAAAAAGGGCCTGTCCCTCCTGGATGCGCCCGTCTCGGGCGGCGACGTAGGTGCGCGTGATGGAACACTTTCCATTATGGTGGGAGGCGACCGCCAATCGTTTGACCGGGCACTCCCTGTTTTTTCAGTGCTGGGCAAAAATATTGTCTACATGGGTGCGGCGGGTAATGGCCAGCACACCAAGGCTGCCAACCAGATTGCGGTTGCGGGTGCCACGGCAGCCATGACAGAGGCCATCCTCTACGCAGAGCAGACGGGGCTCGACCCCGAAACCATGTTGCGGGCGATCGGCGCCGGCGCCGCGGGAAGCTGGCAGATTGCCAACATGGCGCCCAGGGTTCTGTCAGGAGATCATGATCCCGGTTTTTTTATCAAGCACTTCATCAAAGACATGCGAATCGTGGAAGAAGAGATGGCAGACCGCGGAACCGGACTTCCCATGTTACATACCGTTTTGGGTCTCTATGAAAAAATGGCAGGCCATGGTGATGGGGATCTGGGGACCCAGGCCCTGATCCGCCTCTACCGGACTGAAAAAGACAAAATCAGCAAGAGTTGACCGTTTCCGGTCTCTGGGCGGTCCTTCCGGCCTTCGTTGCGGGCAGGTTTTTGTTATAGAATGGGAGCAAGAACAGGAGGACCTTTAGGGATGAAGCGGACGGTTGGGGTCTTACTCTTACTCTTGGCGGTTTTCGCGATTTTTGTTTTCTCAGGCCCGCGCATTCACGCGGGTGCAGATTTTTACCCGGCTCCGGCCGATGCGGGTTTTTTTGGCGGGGACAGTGATTATGGCGGATCCTCCGGCGGTGGCTGGGACGACTCCTTTGGCGACAGCGACTGGGGCAGCGGCGGTTTTGGAAGCTCAGGGGGCTTGTCCTGTGTTGGGGGGCCTCCCGTCGGACTGATCATCTTTGTCATTATCGTCGTCTTTGTGATTCTCAAGGCCAAAAAAGGCGGCCAGACGGGCTCACCCCAGGTCCCGGCCGTACCGCCTGTCCAGTCAACAGCCGTTGCCGACCAGATCCGGCAGGTGGATCCTTTCTTCACGGAAGCGGAGATGCGCGAGAAAGTTTCCAATCTATACTCCGAGATGCAGCGGGCCTGGGAAAATCAGGATTGGGAACCCATGAGGGCCCGCATGACAGACGACCTTTACAACCAGATGTGGCGGCAGCTGCAGGAGCTGGTAGGCCGCAACCAGATCAACCGCGTGGAGCGGGTCGCCATTATCAGCGTCGCCTTGGTCAATTTTTATCAGGATGAGCAAAATGACAACCTGGCCATCAGGCTGACCACCCGGATCACCGACTACATCATTGACCGGGCGACCGGCACGGTCGTCAGCGGTGACCCGCGCCGTGAGAAATTCATGACTTACGAGTGGACCATGATCCGCAGCCTGGGTGTCAAGACTCCGGCTCCCGGCATAGCGGGCAAAACAGAAATCAGCCGCAACTGCCCCCACTGCGGGGCGCCCATTGACCTGACCCAGTCCGCCCGCTGCAGCTACTGTGGCTCCATCGTGACGGCTCCCGAGTTTGACTGGGTTCTGTCCAATATCCGGGGAATCTCCCAGCAGACCATCTGACCGCTTTTCTTTCATAATGATGACGGGCCCGCTCAAAAGGCGGGCTCGTCTGCTTTATGCAGGATTAGAACCTGCGTTACAGGCCCGGCAACTTCAAATTCTGTTCAAATTAAAGCATTAGGCTGGCCGTAAATGGGGACTCGTCATGAGGAGTCAGTGTTGCCCGATGACTAATGGATAGATGGAGGATAGGGCAATGAATAAATCCATAAACAAGATGAAATACATCTATGTATTTCTATTGGTGCTATCGCTGTTGATGTATCTGGTGGCACCTGTATTCCCAAACAAAGTGAGCGCCGACAGTGAACCTCTGGTTTCACTGACACACACGAGTGAGATCGACCGGCTGATAGAGCTCTGTATCCGGACCATTAAGGGTGAAATTCACTTCACCCGGCCCCTTGTCGAGAAGAAGATCGACCTGGTGATCGTCCAGGATGCAAGCGGTTCATTTGAAAACACCATTGGTACCATGAAAGAAGGCCTGAAAGCGGTCGTCGACAAGCTGAAACCAAGCCGCGGCGACCGGGTCATGGTGACCACCTTCCGCGGCGGCCAGCGCTATCAATGGTATGAAAAGGTCAACGATTCACAGGTCAAGAAGGATGTGGGCGACGACGAAGGCCTTTATATCAGCACGGCCAGCAGCTTTATTCCCGTTGATACCCGGACCAGGTATGACCTTGGCAGTAACCTTGACATGGCCAAGTCCAGGATCGGCGCAATCACTGTTGACGGGGGAACTCCTACGGCCCGGGGCCTGCAATATGCTTTGCAGGAATACAACAGCAAGCGCGTTGCCTTGGGCGACGTGGGCGACCTTAAGAGGGAGACCATCTTCCTCTTGGTGACAGACGGTGTCGCCAATGTCAGGCTCCCGGACGGAAGTACCGGGGATGACGGGACCATCTGGCTGGACTGGAACTGGGCCTACACTCCCGACGGTCAGTCGCATGGCAGCACGACCGGCTTCAATGAGAAATACCAGGACTACGAGACGGCCACCGACCAGGCATCCGCTCAGGCTGCGGCCATCAAGAATCAGGGTTATTACCTGATCTCCACTTTTATTGAAGACTTTGAGAAACAAAAAACCCAGTACGGTGGCGGCAGCTATTACCAGGATGAGGTCAGCCCCTACACGAAAACCGCCCTGGAGAACATGGCCAGCTCAAGCAGCTATTATCAAGTTTTTGACAGCCCGGACAACTTCGGGACCCGGGTAGGCAATCTCTTTGAAGCCCTGGTTGAGGAAATCAGCCAGGAGAGCATCGAGGTGGTCATCGAGCCCGGTTACCAGGTGATGTCGTCAAGGCTGCTCAAGGACGGCATAGTGATCAACGCCAACTTAAACTTTCAAACGGGGATCAATATCGTTGAAGTTGAGCAGGAGGGCGACTATACCATTGAATACGAGTTGAAAGAACTTGATTTCCATGGAGAAGATGAAACGCCCGTCACCGCGACCGGCCGGTCGGGACAAAAACGCTACCAGATCGATAATCCGGTCGTTCCCGGCAATACCAACACGGTCTGTACACTGGAGCCGGCGGTTCCCGTCAAACGGGTCAACGGGCTTGAACATTATGACCTGGATGAAGTCCGGGAGGAAGTGACCTATACGGTTACCACCCATGTCGGCAATATTTTCGGCATGACCTCCTTCGGCTTTGAGGATCAGGTTGACGCTCTTTTGAAAATCACGCCCGGTTCCGCCGATGTCAAGGTGGATGGTGTCAGCATTGTCAAGCCCGGAGAATTGACGGTACTTGCCAACAAGATCACCTTCAGCAAGACAAGCGATTTCCAGCAGATCAAGGAAAAGGACGTGGTGCTGGAATTCAAGGCATCCATCGACGCCTGCGTGATCTGCGGTGAAGTCAAGGCGGCCTATGCGGACGGGAAAATTCCCAATACGGCCCAGCTGCTTTACAACCAGAGCAGGGTGGCCAGCAATACCGTGACCATCGCGCCTCCCGCCCCGGAGGATCCCCCGATTGCCAAGGATGTCAACGGAAAAACACATGAAAACCTGACTGCGGCAGACGATCTTTTTGACTACCATGTCAAGGTCTTGCTGCCGGAACTGGAAGAAGGCGAGCATTACGAGACCCTGGTCATTGAGGATGCCTTGGTTCCCGTTTTGCAAATTGAGGGCACGGCGGTGCTGATTGACGGGTTGGCGGCACCGGCGCTGGATGCCTATGTGTCCGTGTCGGGCCAGACGGCAACCCTGACGCTCGATCAGGAGGATTTTGATTTTGATACCATCGTTGGCAAGGTAATTGCCCTGCAGTTCACTGCTTCAATCCGGCCCGGCGCCGACCTCTCCGTTTATGAGGGGGAGCTGGTGCCCAATGAAGGTGAATACGGAATCAACGGCGGTTCCAGGGTCAAGTCCAATCAGGTGACGGTGGCGCTGCCGCCTGAAGAACCTGCCATTGACAAAGATGTCAACGGGAAAACGCATGAGGACCTGGGAACGAAACATGAGATCTTCACTTATCACATTAAGCTTGACATCCCCGAAAGTGTGCGTGGCTATGAGACGATCGTGGTCAGCGATACCCTGGAGGATGTGCTTGAGATTATTGACAGCGGCGTGACGGTGGGGGGTGACGATACTTCCCTGCTTCCCCTGCTGACCGTTTCGGGACAGACCGCAACCCTGGTGCTTGACAGCGAATTTGACTTCAGTCAGATCGCGGGCCAGCAGATTGTGATCAGCTTGAGGGCAAGGATCAGGATCGGCGCCAATCTTGACGCTTATGTCAACGACACGGTACCCAACCAGGCGGCCATCGAATTCAATGGCGGACCCAAGGTCATGACGGCGCCCGTCACGGTGGCCCCGCCCGGGGAACCTCCTGTGATTGAGAAGGATGTCAATGGAAAAGATCATGAAGATCTGACGGCCTTTGACCAGAGTTTCACTTATCACGTCAAAGTGGAAATCCCCAACAATATCCGTGATTACGCTTCACTGCTCATCACCGATACCCTGGAGGATGTGCTGGAAATCACAGGCGCCTCAGTTCTTCTTGACGGCGGTGACGAACCGGCCTTGCTGTCCTACCTGAGTCTTGCGGGACAGACGGTCAGTCTCTCGTTTGGTGAAAGCTTTGATTTTGGCCTTCTGGCCAAAAAAACCATCACGCTGGTGATTGAGGCGAAAATCCGGGAAGGGGCCGACCTGTCAGCCTATGAGGGTGAAACCATTCCCAACCAGGCAACCTATTGGATCAATGATCAGATCGGCCGGTATTCCAATGTCGTGACGGTGACGCCGCCCTTTGAGCCTCCCCTGATCAAAAAAGATGTCAATGGCAGGAAACATGAGGATCTGGCCGCAAGGGACGAAGTTTTCACCTATCATGTCCGTATTAATATGGCGGATTATGTAGGCCGCTATGAGTCCCTGATCATCCTCGACACCCTGGAGGATGTGCTCGAAAGCAAAGAGGCCGGCGTTATCCTTGACGGGGTTGAGAATCCCGGCCTGACTGCCAGGCTCGCATTCCATGGCCAGACCATCCGGCTTGTCCTCGATAAGACTGACTTCAGTCAGCTTGCCGGCAAGACAATGATCCTCAGGATCAAAGCGAAAATCAGAGCAGGGGCGGATCTCAGTGCCTACCTGGATGAAACAGTTCCCAACGGAGCCCGGATCATCCTGAATGATGAAAGGGTGATCTTGTCCAATACCGTGACCGTTACCCCGCCGCTCGAAAAACCAGGTATTGAAAAGAAAATCAACGGCAAGGATCATGAAGAGCTGGAGGAACGGGATCAAGCCTTTGTCTACCAGGTCACGGTGGATATCCCGGAAAATGTCCGTGGTTACGAATCCCTGGTTATCACCGATAGCCTGGAGGATGCGCTGGGAACCACGGGTGTCCGTGCACTGATTGATGGCGTGGAGATGCCGGCTTTGACCGGCCGGATTACGATCGACGGCCGGCTGATCAGCCTGATTCTGGACAGGAGTGAAGACTTTGCCCTCCTGGCGGGGAAGACATTGACCCTGGAGATCGGGGCCCGGATACAGGAAGACGCGGATCTCAGCGGTTACACCGACGAGAGGATCCCCAACCGGGCGGTACTGACCTTTAACCAGGAGCCGGGAGTTGAGTCCAATGAGGTAACGGTGACGCCGCCGATGGAACTGGTGGGCGGCGATACGGATGAACTGCCCAAGACAGGCTCTTTGGTTGACAGGACCTTGCTCTGGGTCCTCGGCATGTTGCTTATGGCGGCCGGCAGCCTGGTGTTGTTGCGGATCAGGTACGCAACCGTTAAAGAGAAGTAGGAAAGCCCGCCTGTCTTGCCGTCTGAAGGCTTGACAGGGATCGGAGCAGGTGCCGCCCGGGACAATTGTTCCCGGGCGGCTCTTCAATTTCAAGCAGAGAAGATAAGTTCATCAAGGGCGGCATCGGCGAGGCCTGTCCGCTTGATAACCTTGACGGCAGCGCGAGTATTGCGGATCAGCCGGTCCCTATCCTTCCATGGCATGGTTCTTTTAGTCAAAAAGAGGGAAAAAAAGATCTGTGCCATGATCCGGTTAAGCCAGCGGCCATAAGGTTTTTCCCACTTTGCCCATTGGCCGGATGCCACGAAATGCCGGCGCAGCATGCCGGCGGATTCCAGGTAATCATGGACATGGCCGGATGCCACCCGGTGGGTCAGGCTTCCGGGATGCCGCACGTAGTGGTAGCAGGCCTTCTTAAGTACAATTACTTCCCGGCAATGGAGGAGCAGAAGCGGAACAACAAAGGCATCTTCGTAGAGAATGGAGGGGAAGGATATTTGGTGGTCGGTGAAAAGGCTGCGGCGAAAGAGCTTGTTCCACAGGAAGGTGGGGAAAAAAAGCAAGCGGAATGACTGTCTCACGGCCTGCTCGCCGCTCAATCTTTTGCGAAGAACGATGAAAGGGTAGGGAAGCCTCCAACCTCGCGGCAATTCCATGAAAAAATTAACGGCAACCGCGTCAATCTCCTTTGAAGCGAGAGCTGAGACCATGGTATGCACATGATCCCGATTGACGTAATCGTCGGCATCGACAAAACAGACCCACTCTCCTGTGGCCATTGACAGGCCCCGGTTGCGGGCGGCGCTGACCCCCTGGTTTTCCTGGCGGACATAGCGCACCCTCGGATCCCTGCTCACAAATTGGCGGACGATCCTGTCGGATCCGTCCGTCGATCCGTCCGACACGACAATGATTTCAAGGGCAGGATAAGTCTGGCCGGTGACAGAATCCAGGCAGCGCGCGATCCAACGCTCGGCGTTGTAGCAGGGGATAATGATGCTGATCAGCGGTTGGTCCAAGGCGGCCTCTCCTTGATTAATTTCGCCTATTCTCAAATTCATTATAACAGCCATGGAAATGCAATCGCCCGCTCCCGGGCCGCGTGGACCGGACGGGCAAATGTCACGCATCGAGCCAGCGGCAGGAATTGGGGGGTAAACGAATGAAGGTGCCTGCCGGTGATGGGTCAATCCGATACGCAAAAATCGAGTTATAATGGGGCGATAGCCCGGCCCGACAAGCCAGGGTACCGGGCCGGATCAGGATGATGAAACCAAAACACACATTCAATCTGCGCGGCGTCTTTCGCAATCCGCCTGTTTTAATCATTGCGGCGTATCTGGCTGTTCTGCTGCTCGGTACTTCTTTGCTGCTTTTACCTTTCGCGGTACAATCCGGCGTTGCTGCCGATCCTGTCACTGCACTTTTTACGGCGACATCAGCCCTCTGCGTGACCGGTTTGACAACAGTGACAACACTCACTTACTGGTCGTTCTTCGGGCAAGCGGTTATCCTGTTCCTGATTCAGGTCGGCGGACTCGGGATCATGACTGCCGCCGGCGGCCTGGCCATGGTGCTTCGGAGGCGGATCTCCATGCCCAATCGGATTGTGCTGGCAGAAGAAAAAAATGCCCCAAGGCCGGGCGGGATGGCCCGTTTGATCCATTTCGTTCTTGTTGCGACCTTTGCCATCGAATTGACGGGAACCTGTTTGCTTTCCTTCCGTTTCATCCCCATCTTTGGCTGGAAAAACGGTCTCTGGAAAGCAGTCTTTCAGGCGGTTTCCGCTTACTGTAACGCTGGCTTCGACCTTATCGGCGAAGCCTCTTTGATCAGCTGGAATAAAGATGTCCTGGTGCTATTCGCCACCGCTCTGCTCATCATTCTGGGCGGCTTGGGTTTTCCCGTTTACCGCGACATCATGAGGCAAAAACGCTGGCGCCGCTATCGGCTTCATTCCAAGATCACACTTCTGCTGACCGCATTCCTCCTCTTGTCCGGAACGTTCAGTTTCTGGCTGCTGGAACACCGAAATGCCGGCGGGGTGCTCCAAAGCCTGTCAATTCCCCGACAATGGATGAACGCCTTCTTCCAGTCTGTCACCTGCCGTACCGCCGGTTTCTACTCGATTCCGCAAAGCTCGCTGACACAGGCTTCCTGCCTGATAGCGATTGCCCTTATGTTTGTTGGCGGGTCTCCTGTTGGGACCGCAGGTGGTGTTAAAACAACGACTCTATTTACGCTGTTGCACAGTACCCGCAAGGAAATTGGCCGAAGACGGAATGCCTCGGTGTTTGACCGGCGGCTTCCGGCCGGGCTGATGACCCGGGCATCAGCCATTGTGATGATTGCCGCCCTCTGGTGCAGCGCGGGTGCCCTCATTTTGTCAATCGCCGAACCGCAAACCCCTTTTCTTGACTCGTTATTTGAGGTCATTTCCGCTTTTGGTACGGTTGGTCTGTCACGTGACTTGACGCCCTCTCTCGGTTATCTGAGCCAGTCGGTCCTGATCACGACCATGCTTTTTGGAAAAATCGGGCCCCTCACCGTTCTCTATGCACTCAGCGCGAAACCGGTAACGACAACGACTTTCGAGGACGCAGAGGAGTCCATACTGATCGGCTGAATACAGGCAGCACATCAATCGCATCCCCCGGGTGCGCCCCTGCTGATGGAGGAGGATTTTGAATGAAAAAAGTGAAAGATGTCGCCGTCATCGGCTGTGGCCGCTTTGGCTACCATCTGGCGGTTACCTTAAGTCAGATGGGAAGGAACGTCATGGTGGTCGATGATGATGAAGAAATCGTAAATGCCCTGGCTCATCAGGTCACCTACGCAGTTCGCGCTGATGTGACTCAGGAAAATGTGCTGGCGGAAATTGGCATTGGAAACTGTGATGCGGCGGTCATTGCCATAGGCGAGCATTTTGAGGCCGCCATGATGGCGACACTGGCATGCAAGGAAATGGGCATCCCCCGCATCATCGCCAAGGCGCGAAATGAATCAATGGGGCGTGTCCTGCTGAAAATCGGAGCCACCCAGGTCATGATTCCCGAACGTGATCAGGGAATTAAGCTTGCTCACGCGCTCGCGTCCCACAACATGTCAGAACTGATCGGGTTGTCCACGACACACGCCATCCTTGAAATCGGCTGTCCGGGAAGCTGGTCCGGAAAGAGCCTTGAAGAGCTTGACATACGGTCCACCTATCGGGTCACCATTATCGGGATCGGGCGTGCAGGTGAACCGCTCATCTTCCCGCACGCGGAAGATGTCTTCAGAGAAGGCGACCGCATCTTCGCGCTTGGCAGCAATGAAGACCTGGCGAGAATGGAAACGATTGTCGAGGATGAGTGAACCCCAGGTGTTTTTTTTCACCTGACGGCACCCCGGCCCGACAGTGCTGGAATCATCCTGAACGGACGGTGGAAGAAACGAATGACCTGCCTGCGTGGTAGAATGACATCGTGCGCCACAAGCTACTTAGTCGAAGACTGAAAGAAGACATGCCGATGATGACGGCACACGACCGATCCGGATCAAAAGTGAATATCGGTCACGCCTGCACTTTGTACGCGGCACGCCGCAGGCGGATCTTTCAGCGTTCCCTGACGATCGGCATCCTGATTCTGACCCTTGTTGCCTCCGTGCTGATCTATCTTTACTGGGGTGAGGCAGCCATTGATTTTTTCTCCGACCCCATCAAGGTTCGCGCCATGGTTTCAAGGCATCCTGTTTCCAGCCGATTGGTTTTCTTTTTGGCCAACTTCATGCAGGTTGTGATCGCCATCATCCCGGGAGAACCCTTTGAATTGGCGGCAGGCTATGCTTTTGGCGTCGTTGAGGGGACACTGATTTGCATGGCCGCCATCTATGCAGCCAGTATCCTGATTTTCCTTCTGGTCAAGCGTTTTGGGCGGCCGGTGATCGAATTGTTTTTTGAGCCGGAAAAGATCGACCAGGTCCGCTTGTTCCGAAGACCGGGCCAACTCAATATTTTGCTTTACATTCTTCTTTTCCTGCCGGGAACCCCCAAGGACATATTGACCTACCTGGCAGGGCTGACACCGATAAGGCTGTCAAGCTGGCTGATCATTATTTCCGCCAGGCTCCTCTCCGTCGTCACATCGACTGTGAGCGGCGGCCTGCTCGGCTCTCAAAATTACATCTATGCGGTTCTTGTTTTCCTTGTCACGGGATTGGTCGCGCTTGCGGGTATTCTCATGTACAACAGGCTCAACAGGCGTGCGCAGGAGGAAGAAATGACCGGGTGAGGGAATGGGCTTCAGAATCCCCGGGGATATGTAACAAATGCGCCTTAATTATTTGCATCGCCAGAGGCTGCTCTTTACTACAATATTATGTGCTATACTTTCTGAGGTTTGGGTTTTTGCGAAGATCCCGAGTCCCAATTATCATCAATCATCACTAAGCAAGGAGAGAAACAATGATCGATCTCACGATCCATAAGGACGCGCTCGAAAACGCGGTAAAACGCGCGCGCGAGAACAAAATTATCATCCCCACCTTCGCGCAGCTGCGCGATCCCGTTAAAAATGTACCCGACAAAATTAAAAAAGCGCTTCACCAGGTCGGGACCGATGAAGTCGATCCCCTCAACTTGTTCCGCATTACCTGGAAAAATGAACCCAGGCGCGACGGCGGTGAATACGGAGGGGTCAACTACATCGAAATCCCCCGCGAACTCACGCGTGTCAAGGCCCGGGTCTTTACCATGGTCGGCAAGTGGTTCCCGACCGGCTGCCACAAAGTCGGTGCTTCATACGGCTGCCTGGTCCCCCGTCTTGTGACGGGTCAGTTCGACCCTTACCATAACTGGGCTGTCTGGCCGTCAACCGGCAACTACTGCCGCGGCGGCGCTTTTAACTCCAAACTTCTGGGCTGCAAGTCAATCGCGATCCTTCCGGTCGAGATGAGTGTTGAGCGTTTCAACTGGCTTCAAAATATCGCTGACGAAGTGATCGGAACTCCCGGCTGTGAAAGTGACGTTTACGAAATCTTTGAAAAAGTCAAGGAAATCCGGCGGACCCGCCACGATGCCGTCATCTTCAACCAGTTTGAGGAGATGGGCAATGTTCTTTGGCACTACCACGTAACGGGCCCGGCCCTCGAAGAAGTCTACGAAGAAGTCAAAACTGAAAACTCACGCCTTTTCGGGGTTTTCTTTACCAGCGGCAGCGCAGGCACCATGAGCGCAGGCGACTATCTGAAGGACCATTATCCGCGCATCAAAGTGGCCGTGGGCGAGGCGTTGCAGTGCCCCACCATCCTCAACAATGGTTTCGGCCGTCACCGCATCGAGGGAATCGGCGACAAGCACATCCCCTTTGTCCACAACATAAAAAATACTGATCTGGTCGCTGCCATTGACGACAATAATTCGCAGAATCTGCTCCGCCTCTTCAACGAGGAAGTCGGGCACGAATACCTCAGGAAACAATCCGGACTGACGGACGAATTTTTGAAGCAGCTGCCCCTGCTGGGCATCAGCGGGATCGCCAACATTCTCGGCGCCATCAAGATGGCCAAGTACTATGAACTCACGGAGAATGACGTTCTGCTCACGGTGGCGACCGACTCGGCCGAGATGTACCAGTCCCGCCTGGTCGAGCTCGAAGAGGCGGAGGGACCTTACACCGAGGAATTGGCAGCGCGCGATTACTGGCACAACCTCATGTCCATGAAAACAGATAACATGGAGGAATTCACTTACATCACCCGCAAGCGCGTCCACAATCTCAAGTACTACACCTGGGTCGAGCAGCAGGGCCGCACCTTGGAAGAACTGAACGCGCAGTGGTATGACGAACATTACTGGGACGATCTCCATAAGCAGGCCGATGAAATCGACCGGCTGACCATGGAGTTCAACGAACGCACCGGCGTGCTCGCCAACATGTGATCCAGCAAGCCTGATTTGGGAGGAATGAATCAGAAAATGAAAATCAATGAACTGATCAAAGAGCTGGAAGGCTACGACTACAAGGGATTGTACCAGGATGATTTCTTTTTGACCTGGGATAAATCCCAGGATGAGATTATGGCTCTCTTCACGGTCGCCGACGCCCTGCGTGAGCTCCGTGAGAACAATAGAAGCGCCCGGATTTTTGACTCGGGCCTGGGCATCTCCCTCTTCCGCGACCAGTCGACGAGGACCAGGTTCTCTTTCGCCTCGGCCTGCAATTTCCTGGGCCTGCAAGTCCAGGACTTCGACGAGGGTAAATCACAGATCGCGCACGGTGAGACTGTCAAAGAGACAGCCAATATGATTTCTTTTATGGCGGACGTCATTGGCATCCGCGATGACATGTACATTGGCAAAGGCCATACCTACATGAAGAGCGTTTCGGAATATGTCAGGGAAGGCTATGAGGATGGCGTGCTGGAGCAGCGGCCGACCCTGGTCAACCTGCAATGTGACATTGACCACCCGACCCAGTCCATGGCCGATGCCCTCCACATCATCCACGAATTCGGCGGTGTCGAAAATCTGAGAGGTAAAAAGCTTGCCATGACCTGGGCCTATTCGCCTTCCTATGGCAAACCCCTGTCGGTTCCCCAGGGAATCGTCGGCCTTATGACCCGCTTTGGCATGGAGGTGGTGCTGGCGCATCCGGAAGGCTATGACATCATGGACGATATTGAAGATGTTGCCAGACGAAATGAAGAACTTTACGGCGGCAAGTTCACACGTGCCGCATCCATGGAGGAAGCCTTCAAAGATGCCGATATTGTCTATCCGAAAAGCTGGGCACCTTTCAAGGCCATGGAAATCCGCACCGACCTTTACGCCAAGGGCGATCAGGCGGGGATCAAGGCCCTGGAACAGGAGCTGCTGGCCCAAAACGCGCAGCACAAGGACTGGGCCTGCACAGAAGACATGATGAAGCTGACCCGCGGTGGCAAGGCACTTTACATGCACTGCCTGCCGGCGGATATTTCCGGGGTCTCATGCGAGGAAGGCGAAGTGGACGCTTCCGTCTTCGACCGCTACCGGATTCCCCTCTACAAAGAGGCCAGCTACAAGCCTTACATCATCGCGGCCATGATTTTCCTCCAGAAGATCAGGCACCCCGGCGCGAAGCTCGAAGAACTCTGGAACAGTGCCTCCCCCCGCTGGGCCGACAAGGGTTGAAACAATTGTTTAATGACTGCCCCGGGAATGACAAAGAAGCCGGGGCAGTCGTCAATCAAGTCAAATTACTGAAATAAGGAGAATACCCAAGATGGCAAAAACTGCAATTGATTACGATCGCATACGTCAAGTAGCTGAGAGCTACAAAGAAGATATGGTTAAATTCCTTCGCGACCTGATCAGGATCCCCGGTGAGAGCTGCGGAGAAGAAGGCGTGGCGCGCCGGATTAAAGAAGAGATGGAAAAACTGGGCTATGACAAAGTCGAGTTTGACCAGCTTGGCAACGTACTCGGCTGGATGGGGACGGGCGACCGCATCATTGCCTACGACGGCCACATTGACACGGTTGGCATCGGTGAGATTACCAACTGGAAATTTGATCCCTACGAGGGCTATGAGAATGAGACCGAGGTCGGTGGACGCGGTGCTTCAGATCAGCTGGGCGGTGTGGTGTCCTCTGTGTATGGTGTCCGCATGGCCAAGGACCTGGGCCTGATCGATGATGACGTGACGCTGCTGGTCACCGGCACCGTCCAGGAGGAAGATTGCGACGGCATGTGCTGGCTCCACCTGATCGAAAACGAAAAGATTAAACCCGAGTTTGTCGTTTCGACCGAGCCGACCGACATGCATGTCTACCGGGGCCACCGCGGGCGGATGGAAATCCGTGTCGAAGTCAAGGGTATTTCCTGTCACGGCTCTGCGCCGGAGCGCGGTGAAAATGCCATTTACAAGATGGCCGATATCCTGAAGGAAATCGAAGAACTGAACAACCATCTGAAGGATGACCCCTTCCTGGGCAAGGGAACGGTCACCACCTCTCAGATTTTCTACACCTCGCCTTCCCGCTGTGCGGTTGCGGACAGCTGCGCCATCTCGCTGGACCGCCGCCTGACCTGGGGAGAGACCTGGGAATCGGCAATCGCTGAGATTGAAGCCCTGCCCTCGGTCAAAAAGCACGGCGCTGTCGTCACCATGTACAAGTATGACCGCCCGTCCTGGACCGGTTTTGTTTACGAGCAGGAATGCTTCTTCCCCACCTGGGTCATTCCCGGGGACGCCCCCCAGACCCGGGCGCTTGTGGATGCCTACACCGAACTCTACGGTGCTCCCAAAGTCGACAAGTGGACTTTCTCAACCAACGGCGTGGCCATCATGGGCCGGCATGGCATACCCTGCATCGGCTTGGGCCCCGGCAAGGAAGCCCAGGCACACGCACCCAACGAAATCACCTGGAAAGAGGATCTGGTCCGCTGCGCGGCCATCTACAGCGTCATGCCCAAGCTGTACGTGGACATCACCAAAGAAGCCTGAGGCAGATTGCCTTTCGAAACCCGGAGCCGGGACTTCCGCAGTGAAGTCCCGGCTTCTTCATCCGGATAGGGTGGGGCAAAACTGGTAAACTAAAGACCAGCCGCTTTGTCTCCGGAACAGGCAGCTGTACAAAAAATTCCAACCAGGGAGGGGTGGCCAATCATGAGCGACATAATGAGACCCATCAGTTTTGCCAATCTAATCGAGTGGAGCCTCAGCGAATACAAAAAACAGGGAAGGGTTTTCGGACTTGACAAGAGCAAGTTCTATGAAAACCGGTCGGGGAACCGTTTTGTCACCCCCTTTGGTGACCGGATCGCGTCCGCGATCGGGCCGGCCGCAGGCCCCCATTCACAGCTGGCCCAAAATATCATTGTTTCCTACTTGGCAGGCGCGCGCTTCATTGAATTGAAAACGGTTCAAAAAATGGACGGTGAAGAGATCCGTCAAGCGGTGGCCAAGCCCTGCATCAATGCAGAGGACGAGTGCTACAACTGCGAATGGTCAACGGAACTGACCGTTGAGCAGGCCTTTGACGAATACGTCAAGGCCTGGATTGCCATCAAGGTGCTGGCACTTGAATTCGGCCTGTCCGACGGTAATGATTTTGCTTTCAACATGAGTGTGGGCTACGACCTGGAGGGCATCAAACTTCCAAAAATGGATGCTTTTATCGAGGGCTTGAAAGACGCCTCACAGATTCCTCTTTTCCGGGAATCCATCGGCTACCTGAAAGACCACCCGGGTCTGTTTGAGAGAGTGGTTGAAAAAGATCTCGATGCAATTTCCCCGCATATCTGCCGCCAGGCAACCCTGTCAACCCTCCACGGCTGTCCGCCGGATGAGATTGAACGGATTGCCCATTACCTGCTGACCGAAAAAAAGGTTCACACCTTTGTCAAGTGCAATCCCACCATGCTGGGTTATGAATTTGTGCGCCGGACCTTGGATGACCTCGGCTACGACTATATTGCCTTTCCAGATAAACACTTCCTGGCCGATCTGCAGTATCCCGACGCGGTGGGGATTTTCACCCGCATGCTGGCTGTGGCTGAAGAAGAAAAGCTGGCTTTCGGCGTCAAGCTCTCCAATACCTGCCCGGTCGATGTGGCGCGCGGCGAGGTGCCGTCTGAGGAAATGTATATGTCGGGCCGGGCCCTCATGCCTTTGACCATCAATCTGGCCCTCAAACTGTCGCGCGCCTTTGAAGGCAGACTGCCGGTCTCCTTCGCGGGCGGCGCCGATGCCTTCAATCTGCAGGACCTGCTGGAGGTGGGGATCGGCCCCGTCACCGTCGCGACGACACTCCTAAAACCAGGCGGTTACATGCGCTTGGGCCAGATGGCCCGTCAAACGGAAAATCTGCTGGGCCCGGGCGGCAGGATTGACCTGTTCAAGCTGGAGAAACTGGCGGCGAAAATGGTGGCCGACCCCCGCATGCAAAAACGCTGGCGGGAAAAAGTTGCCTCCAGAAAAACGGCATCTGAACTGCCGCTCTATGATTGCTACAAGGCGCCCTGCAAGGACGGCGGCTGCCCGATCGGACAGCAGATTCCCGAGTACAATACCCTGGTTGCCAGGGGCGAATACGATCAGGCCATGCAGGTTATCGCCATTGACAATGCCTGCCCGACCATTACGGGAGTTCTGTGTGCCCAGCCCTGCAGGGAAAAATGTACCCGGCTGGATTACGATGTCTCCCTTCACATGAGAGAAATCAAACTGGAGGCGGCGGATGAGGCCCAGGACGCTTACATCGAAAAAATGACCGTCAACCCTTTGAGAACCGGCAGTAAAGCCTGTGTGATCGGGGCGGGTCCCGGCGGCATGGCCGCAGCTTATTATCTGAGGCGAAACGGAATCGAAACCCATGTCTACGAAAAGCGGGCCGCCTCCCACGGTATTGTCCGCTATGCCATTCCCTCCTTCCGGATCAGCGAAGAGGAAATTGACCGCGACTTCCGTCTGGTTGAAGCAACGGGCGTCACTTTCCATTTCGGCGCCAGCCCGGATTTCGATCTGCATCAACTGAAAAAAAGCTATGACTATGTCATTGTCGCGACTGGGGCCTGGGCCGAAGGCCGTCCGCCCGTCAAAGAAGGCGGAGAGCTGGTGCTGGATGCCCTGGACTTTTTGACCGCTGTCAAGGAAAAAGGGCCCCGCAGCCTGGGCAGACGGATTGCAGTCATCGGGGCGGGCGATGTCGCCATGGATACGGCACGGCTCGCCAAACGGATGCCGGGGGATCCGGAGGTGATCATCGTCTACCGCCGGACGGAAATGTCCGCGCCCGCCAGTCAAGACGAATTCGATGAGGCCATGAAAGAGGGCGTCGGCTGGCTGGAACTCCTGGCTCCAGTCAGCTATGACGGGAAAAATCTGGTCTGTGAAAGACAAAAATTGGGTGCCTTCGACGAATCGGGCCGCCGTTCCTCGATCGGCACAGGTGAATTTGAAACCCTGGAGTTTGATACGGTGATCGGGGCTACCGGCGCCCGCGTCGACAAGGGTCTTTTTGAAAAATTGGGCGTGGCCACGGACCGTGACGGCAACCCCCGGTTGTCGGAATACATGGAATCCTCCATCGATGGCGTCTACCTGGCCGGTGACTGCCGCCGGGGACCCTCGACCGTTGTGGCTGCGATGGGAGACGCCAAAAAAGCGGCTCTCCACATTCTGGCCAGGGAAGGTCTGGATCACGACTTCATCCATGTCCCGGTTCCTGTTGACGAGGCAGTCATTCTCGAGCGCCGCGGGGAACTTGCGTCGGCACGATTGCCTTCCGAAGAAGGCCTCCGCTGCCTGATCTGCGACCAGGTCTGCCGTATCTGTACGGAAGTTTGCCCCAACCGGGCCAATGTGGCCATACCGGTTGCCGGTTTTGTCAACGCGGAACAGATCGTCCATATTGACGGCATGTGCAACGAATGCGGCAATTGCGCCACCTTCTGCCCCCATGCCGGCAAACCTTACAAGGATAAGTTAACAGTTTTCTGGAACGGGGCGGATTTTGCCGATTCAGACAATACGGGCTTCCTGCAGCTTGAACAAGGCCTGTATCGGATCCGTGACGACCGGGGCCGTGTTTATGATGTGGGGCAGGATGAACTGGCGGCCAAGGCAGGTGACCGGATGGCAGCGGTTGTAACGGCTGTTGCCAACAAATTTCCCTGGTTATTGAAGAATGAACAGGATTGCAGGCAGCCCTGAACTGCCGGCAGACAGGAGGGAGCAAAATGATTATCGGTAATGGAAGACTGGTGACCAATGACCCGGATCACCCCTATTTTGAAAAAGGCGCCGTGCGTGTAGCCGGTGAGCTTATCGACGCGGTCGGCAACTTTGACGACCTGAAAGAACAATACCCCGATGACGAGGTGCTGGACGCGGAGGGACGCGTCATTATGCCGGGCATGATCAACGCCCACACACACATTTACAGTTCCTACGCCCGGGGAATGGGCGTGTCCAAGCCGACACGGAACTTTCCTGAGATTCTGAAAAACCTCTGGTGGGCGCTGGACCGCAGCCTGACCATGGAAGACAATGAACTGTCTGCCTATACGACCTACATTGACAGTATTCGCAACGGTGTGACGACCCTCTTTGATCATCACGCCAGCCCCCATGCCGTGGAGGGTTCACTTTTCACCTTGGCTGAAGCGGCAAAGACCATTGGCATCCGCGGCTCTTTTTCCATGGAACTTTCCGACCGCGACGGCGTCAAAGTAGCCGAACAGGAAATCAAGGAAAATGTCGATTTCATCAAAGCCATGAACACGGACGAACAGGATATGGTCAAAGGCATGTTCGGCATGCATGCCTCCTTCACGATTTCAGACAAGACCATGGAAAAGGTCAGGACCGCCATGGAAGGCATTGATGCAGGATACCACATCCATGTCGGTGAGGGCCGGGAGGACCAGTATGACAGCCTGAAGAAGTACGATATGCGAGTGACGGAGCGGCTGTTGGGCTGGGGTCTGCTGGGCCCCAGGTCAATCGCGGTTCACGCCGTTAATGTCAACGGACGTGAACTCGATATCCTGGCGGAAACAGATACGACGGTTGTCCACAATCCCATGTCCAACATGGGCAATGCGGTCGGGGCCACTCCGGTTCTCGGCATGCTGCGCCGCGGGATCCGCCTGGGTTTGGGCACAGATGCCTACACCCACGATATGTTTGAGTCCATCAAGGTCTCAAAGATCCTGCAGTCGCACCGTCTGTCCGATCCGACGGTCGGTTTTGCCCAGGCCCTGAAACTGCAATATGAAGGCAACCCGGCCATCGCTGCCCTCCACTTCAGGCGGCCACTCGGTGTTTTAAAGGAAGGGGCTTATGCCGATCTGATTACACTCGACTATTATCCCTTCACACCTTTCGGCGCTGACAACTGGAAAGGCCACCTGCTCTTTGGCGGCTACGGCCGTATGACCCGCGACGTGATGATCAACGGCAGGATTGTCATGAGAAACCGCGAAATCCTGACGGTCGACGAAGAGAAGATCTTCGCCCATGCGGCAGAACGGGCCGCGGCTATCTGGCCCAAGCTGTAGAAAACCGGGGCACCCCGGATCCACGGGGTGCCTGATCAATCCAAGAGGATAAGAATGGAAGAATCTGTATTGCTCAAGGACGGCTTTATTGTCCTTCCCGACGAGACCCTGCGGGGCAGTATCCGGATCAAAGGCGAATCCATTGAGGCAATCGGTGACTTGACCCCGGAAGATCAGGAAGAGGTCCTCGACTGCCGCGGTCTTTATCTGCTGCCGGGCGGCATCGAGACCCATACACACCTCCAGCTGGAATCCATGGGTACCGTGACCGCTGATGATTTTGCCAGCGGCACCCGGGCAGCCCTGGCCGGGGGAACGACCACAGTCATTGATTTTGCCACCCAGTTTCACGGCGAAACCATGGCAGAGGGCTTAAGGTGCTGGCACCAGAAGGCGGACGGCAAGTGTGCCATCGACTACGGCTTTCATATGGCCCTGACCGAATGGAACCAGGGCCTGAAAGAAGAAATGGAATCGGTCGTCGAGGGGGGTGTCACTTCCTTCAAGATGTATATGGCCTACAAAAACAACATGATGGTCCAGGAAGACCAGATTTATGATGCCCTGGAGGAGGCGCAGCGGTTGGGGGCCACCATCGGTTTTCATTGTGAAAACGGACTGCTGATCGATGTGCTGGTCCGCCGTGAACGTGAACTGGGGCACCTGTCGCCTTATTACCATCAAATCACCCGGCCGCCTGAACTGGAGGAGGAAGCCATTGTCCGGCTGGAGGCAGTCAATCATCTCCTCCATGCCAATCACCACATCGTCCATCTTTCAACCGCCAGGGGCCTCGGCGCCGTCCGGCGGTCCAGGGACCGCGGCATTCATGTTATTGTCGAGACCTGTCCGCAGTACCTGCTTCTGGATTCTTCCCGCTACGGCGGCCCGTCCAATGATGACTTTGAGGCGGCCAAGTTTGTCATGAGCCCGCCGCTGCGTGAGCGCCGGGACCAGGAGGCCCTCTGGAGCGGGTTGGCCTCCGGTGAAATTCAGTTCGTCGGCACCGATCACTGCTCCTTCAACTTCAAAGGCCAAAAAGAGATGGGCAGGGGCGATTTCTCGAAAATTCCCAATGGCGCGCCGGGTATTGAGCTGCGCTATCATCTGCTCTACAGTTTTGGCGTCGCCCGCGGCCGGATGGACATCAACCGTTTTTCCGAGATCACTTCAACCAACGCGGCCAAATATTTCGGTCTGTACCCGCGCAAGGGCATTCTGCAGCCGGGCAGTCATGCCGATATTGTCGTCTTCGACCCCGAGCCGGAATGGACGGTCAGGTCGGAGGATCTTCACGAAAACTGCGACTACACCCCCTACGAAAACTTCCCGCTCAAGGGCAGGGTGCGGGACGTATTCCTGCGGGGCTGCCGCAAAGTTGTTTCTGGTAAGATTGTGAGGGAGGAAGCGGATGGCCGGTACCTCAGAAGGCAGCTGCCCGACATGGACATCCACTGATTCAAAGAGCAAGAGTTATGGTATGAAGGACCAACGAAGGAGGAAGCAAACATGCCTTGGACTTTAACCGTCAACCGGCAAAATTACAGCCTTTCACAAGACAAGCGGCTGATCGATTTCCTGCGGGACGACCTGGGCCTGACGTCTGTCAAGGATGGTTGCAGTGAAGGCACCTGCGGCACCTGTTCGGTCATCGCGGATGGAAAACTTGTCAAATCCTGCATCATGAATGTGTCGCGCTTTGATGGATCCGGCATTACCACAGTCGAAGGATTGTCTCCCCGTGAAAAAGAAGTTTACGTTCACGCCTTTGCCGAGTGCGGTGCGGTCCAGTGCGGTTTTTGCACACCCGGCATGGTCCTGGCTGCCAAGGTTCTCCTCGATAACAACCTCAACCCCAGCCGGGATGAGATTAAAAAGGCCATCACAGGCAATCTCTGCCGCTGCACCGGCTATAAAAAAATCATCGATGCCATTGGGATGGCGGCTGAGTTTTTCCGGGAGGACAAAGCGGTTCCCGCCGCCGATACTGAGATCCGGGTCGGCGACCGGTCCCAGCGCATTGATGTCATGGAGAAAGTTCTGGGGACCGGCAGGTTTCCTGATGATTACCGATTTGACGATATGGTCTACGGACGGGCACTGCGCACACCTTACCCGCGTGCCCGCGTCAACCGGATCGATATTTCGAAGGCATTGGAGCACCCTGACTGCATCACTGTTCTGACCGCGGCCGACGTGCCCAACAACACCATCGGTCACATCGTCCGGGATTGGGATGTCATGATTCCGGAAGGGGGAGTGACGCGCTATATCGGTGACTCGGTTGCCCTGGTCGCCACAGGTAAACGCGAAAGCCTCCAGGAGGTCCTCGATCTGATTGAAGTTGATTACACCGAGCTGGAACCAATTCTGGATCCCTTTGAGGCCATGAAGGAGGATGCCCCGAAAATCCACGAAAAAGGCAACATCCTGTCAAGCGAACGGCTGATTCGCGGAGATGCCCACAAGGCCGTTGCCGAGGCGGCGCATGTGGTGACGGAGACCTACCGTGTTTCCTGGCAGGAACATGCCTTCCTGGAGCCGGAATGCGCCATCGGATGGCCTTCCGAAGACGGCGGAGTCCATCTGATTACCGCCTCCCAATCGATCTATGATGAGCAGCGTGAAGTGTCGGAGATGCTGATGATCGAACCGGAGCGCGTGCATATTCAGTCAGGCCTGGTCGGCGGCGCTTTTGGAGGCCGCGAGGACATGAGCGTGCAGCACCATGCCGCCCTGCTGGCCTGGAAAACGGGACGCCGTGTCAATGTGAGGCTGTCACGCTATGAGAGCACCATCGTCCACACGAAGCGGCACCCCATGACCATGAAGATGACTACCTCCTGTGATGAAAAAGGACGGATCACGGCCCTGATCGCAGAGATTGTCGCCGATACCGGAGCCTATGCCTCACTGGGAGGCCCCGTCACCCAGCGGGCCTGCACCCACGCAGCCGGACCCTACAATTTCCAGAATATCGATATTTCGGGCAAGGCCGTCTACACCAACAATGTTGTATCAGGCGCCTTCCGGGGTTTTGGCGTCACCCAAAGCTGCTACGCCATGGAATGCAACCTGAATCTGCTGGCGGAAAAGTGCGGCATGGATCCCTGGGAATTCCGCTATCTCAATGTGGTCAGGCCGGGAGATGTGCTGCCCAACGGCCAGATTGTGGATCCAAGCTGCGGTATTGCTGAATGCCTGGAAGCGGTCAAGGAAGCCTATCAATCCAGCCCCTATGCGGGCATCGCCTGCAGCTTTAAGAACAGCGGCCTGGGTGTCGGGGTTCCTGACTTCGGTCGCTGCACGCTGTCAGTTGAAAAGGGGAAGGTCCATATCCGCACCTCTGCTGCCTGCTCGGGGCAGGGAGTCGCCCAGGTGGTGACCGCCGTCGTCTGTCAGACACTGGGCTGCGACGTGACCGACACAGTTTTCGAACTGCCCAACACGGACCGTACCCCGGACGCCGGAACCAGCACGGCCTCCCGCCAGACTCTTTTTACCGGGGAAGCAACCCGGCAGGCGGCCCAGGACTTGAAAAGAGCGCTTGACGCGGTCGGGGGCGATCTGTCCAAGATGGAAGGCATGGAATTCTTCGGTGAGTTCGGCCCTCCCACGGATCCGCTGGGCTCACCCAAGGAGCACCCGATCAGCCACATTGGCTACAGCTACGGCTGCGAAGTGGCCATACCGGATGAAAAAGGTGAAATTCAGAAGATGGTAGGAGCCTACGATGTCGGAACACCGGTCAATATCACCGCCGTGGAGGGACAGATCGAAGGCGGCTGTGTCATGGGACTGGGATATGCCCTGACCGAGGATTTCGTCAACCCGGGCGGTATTCCCAAGTTCAAGCTGGGCACCTACGGTCTTTTCCGGGCCAACCGGATTCCTGAAATCGAGACGTATGTGGTCAAGGGACCGGGATACGTTGATGTCGCCTACGGTGCCCGCGGAATCGGTGAGCTGGCCTGCATCCCCATCGCACCGTCAGTCGCCCATGCCTATTTCAGGCTGGACGGCCGGATGAGGACCAGTCTTCCCATGGAGGATACCTTCTACCGGAAGAAGAAGGCATGACCCCGGTCCGCCCCCTGCGCGCCGCCGCGGTTATCGTGGCATCCAAGCCGCTTGACCCGGCTGATGCCGTGGAGGGTTTCGGCGGGGAGAGAGGCCGCATGCTGCCGGCCATGATCCGGGCGGGACAGGTGACCTTTATTGAACGGGTGATCATCCGCTTCCAGCTTGCCGGGGCCGCTCCCATTATTGTTATTACGGGATTTGAAAATGACCGGCTGGAGCGCCATCTGGCCAGGATGAGCGTTGTTTGCCTGAATCAATCCGGCTGGAAAGAATCAACGGTTTTTGACGACGCCATGCTGGGTCTCCGCTATGTGGAAAGAAGCTGCCGGGGATGTGAAAAGGTGCTGCTCACCACTCCTTTGATTCCTTCCGTCAAGGAGGAAACCCTGGCGGCACTGCTGGACTCGACGGAAGCCATCGCTGTTCCCGTTTATGAGGGAATCGAGGGGCTTCCCCTGGCCATCCGGCGCGAACTTATTTCTGAAATTCCGCTAAAAGCGCCAGGCAAAAACCTGGCTGATCTCGCCGGCTGGTCACCGGGACAGCCGGAAAAGATCGAGGTTGGCGACCAGGGGATTCTAACCCGCCTTGACGGTCGGGATGCCATTGCGGACCTGGAGTTTTTGCAGGGTGAAAAACACGGCCTGCCCATGCGCGTCCGGCTGAAGCTGAATCTTGCCAGGGAATCGGTATTTTTCGGCCCGGGCCCCGCGACCCTCCTGCGCCTGATCGATGAGACGGGATCAGTCCGGACCGCCTGCGTTCGCATGAAGCTTTCCTACAGCAAGGGCTGGCAGATCCTGAATCTTCTGGAGGAAGAGCTTGGCGCGGTGGTGGTTGAAAGGAAACCGGGCGGCCAGGAGGGAGGAAGCAGCAAGCTGACGGCTGTAGGCCTTGATCTTTTGCACCGTTACGAACAGCTGACCTCGGAGACGCAGAAGAGCGTCAATCAGCTTTTTGATCAGATCTTTGGGGATTTTCCTCAAAAAAAAGCTTAGGCCGGTTTCCGGATCGATTTTTCTGTCCGATTCATTTGTGACCGCTGTCAAAGGACACGCTTCCGCCATATTTCTGTGAGATAATACCCGCATGTATCGAATCGGCCTCAGGCATTCAGAAAGGAATATGTCATGAAAGAAGAGACCTATCAACCTGACCAGGGTCATTTGACGGGTGTCTCCCCAGCCCCGGCCCAGGTTCCCGAACCGCCTGTTCAGGCTGTTCCGGCCGTGGCGGTTCAACCACCAGCACTGCAGGAGAAACAGAAAAAGGCCCGGATCGGGGTGCCGGGTGTTACCGCCTTCGGCTTCACCCTAAGCATGCTCAGCCTCTTTCTTGTCCCTTTCTATAAGGAAGCATTCACCAACTATTTAACCTATGAAGGCGCCAGGGAACTTTTCCTTCATTATTACTTTTACGCTACCATCGGCCTGGGAAGTGGAAGTGCCCTCTTCGCCCTTCTCGGTTTAATACTGACTCCTGTAGGCATCCACCTTTCCCGGCGCCATAAAAGAGACGGCGCATCGCTTGGCGTTTCAGGAGTTCTCATCGCCATTGTTGCCATCATTCTGATTGCCGCCGTGACCGCTTCACATCTGATGCTCTACGGCATGATCTATCCCCACTAATCCTAGGAGTGTGAAACTGAATGACAAAAATTGAATCGCCCTTGAAGCCGGATCCGGACACAAGCGGTGCAGACCGGAAGCTTCAGATTGTCAGGGGCAAAACCTGGTACGACGTGCCGCCCATCAAGCTGTTGCGGGATCTTGTTTTACGGGGCTATAACCTGTACGGCGACCGCGAAGCGGTTCGATGGCGCGTCAGTCCGCGCGACGTTGCAATTGTTTCCAGGACTTACAGTGAGCTGGCCCGTGATGTGTCAAAAATGCAAAAATGGCTCCGGACCCAGCTGGAGCCCGGCAGCAGGATCGCCCTGATCGGTGACAACAGTTACCTGTGGATGGTGACCTGGCTGGCCGTGGCCTCGGGTTTTGGTGTCATTGTGCCCATTGACCGTCTTTTGAAGCCTGACGAGGTGGAGCCGATTCTCGAGCGCAGCCAGGCCGTCATGTTCGTTTATGACGCTTCCTGGCACCCGTACGTCAGTGCCGTCTCTGACAATCTCCCTGATCTGACCCACCGTGTCGTCATGGATCGGGGCACCGTCTCCCAAGCAACCCGCGACTCCCTGGAAATGGAACAGTCGGCTGACCGCAAGCTCTTTATCCTTGATGATCTGCTCAGCCAAATGCCGGATCCTGAAGGCGAACCTAAACTCATGATGCCTGCTGATGCATCGGATGACGCAGCCATTCTCTTCACTTCGGGGACAAGTGCCAGCTCGAAAGCGGCCATTTTGACCAATCGATCGATTGTGGCCGATCTGCGGGCGCTGCTGGGTTCAGTGTCTTTCCCCGACCCGCTTTATACCCTGTCAATCCTGCCCTTGCATCACGCCTTCGAGAATACCTGCGGTTTTCTGACGGTTTTAGCTTTCGGCGGAACCATCCATGTATTTGACGGCTTACGCTACATCGGCAAAAACCTTGAAGAATTCAGGGTTCACCTGATTGTCGCGGTGCCGGCCATCCTCGATGCCATTCACCGACGTGTGATCAGTGAGGCGGCAAAAACAGGACAGGATAAAAAACTCAAGCTGGGAATGAAGCTGGCTACCGCCCTCTACAAAATGGGGATCGACGTCCGGCGCAGGCTGATGAAAGATGTTCTGAAGAAGCTGGGCGGCCGCCTGCAATATATCATTTGCGGCGCGGCGCCGGTTGAGCTTGAAACCCTGAAGTTTTTCAGGGCAATCGGCATTGAGGTACTGGCCGGTTACGGCCTGACGGAGGCCTCTCCCGTCGTAAGCGGCGGCAACACCCGTGTCAATGAATTCGCGACCGTCGGACAGCCGCTTTCCGGTGTGGAAGTGGCCATTGCCAATGACGGCAAAGGGGAAGGCGAGATCCTGGTCCGGTCCGATATTGTCATGAAGGGCTACCTGGATGATCCCCAGGCGACCGCAGAAGCAATCGACCGGGAGGGATGGCTCCATACGGCTGATATCGGGCGTTTTACGAGAAAGAAGAGTCTTGTGATCACGGGACGAAGCAAGTCCATGATCGTCCTCTCTTCCGGCAAGAAAGTCTTTCCAGAAGAAATCGAAGCCCTTCTTTATCGCCACGGAATGGTCAGGGACGCCCTTGTCTTTGGCCATCAGGGGGCGGGCGGCGACGTGGTGATCACGGCCAAGGTGGTCGTCAACCAGGAGAAAATGCGCGAAGAACTCCAGCGTGACCCGACGGAAGACGAGATGTCCCAGGCCCTTGCGGCCATCATTGCGGAAATCAACCGCGGTTTGCCGTCTTTCAAAGAGATCCGTTCCTATTTTTTCAGCCTTCATGACATGGTCAAGACGACCACCCTCAAGATTCGCCGTGGTGTCGAGCTGGCCGCCATTGATGACTATTTCGCCCGCTCAAAAGCATCCTGGCAGTCCCTGAGAGGAAAAAACATTGACACGATTATGGTCCTCAGACAGCAGGAAGGACTTTCCTGTTAATCGTTAAGTAAACAAGGAGGTCAAATGATGACAAAAGCAGTTTGGCTGGTGAAAGCCCCTGACGATAACCGCGATCCCAACCTGGCAGCTTCATGCGCCGCTTTTCTGGAAGAGATTGCCGGAGCGCTCGGCGAACCGCTGGTCTTTACAGAAGATCAGCATGTGTTCTCGCGACAGTCCGTCCATCTCTTTTTTATCGGATCGGGCGGATCGGAGCAGGTCTTCAAGGCAGTCTATGAAAGAGTGCCCGGCCCCTACATCCTCTTGACGACACGCTCCCACAATTCTCTGGCAGCCTCCATGGAGATTCTCTCCTATCTGAACGAACAGGGCCAGAGGGGCGAAATACTTCACGGAAGCCCACAGGAAATGGCTGCCCGGCTGCGCACCCTGATCCGGGTCGCGGAAACACGCGACAGGCTCCGCGGTATGAGGCTGGGCGTGACGGGTGAATCCGACTGGCTGATCAGCCGCCCGGTTGACGCAGATCTTTTGCGTGAACGTTCCGGCATGGAGCTCATTCATATACCCATGCCGGAGGTGACGGAAGAGATCGCCAAGGAAACCTACGAGGACAATGAATGGACACTCCAGCTCAAAGCCAGGGGATATGACAGCGGGGAGATGGAGCGGGCACTTCAAGTCTACGGCGCCTGCAGGCGGCTGGTTGACAAGTATATGCTGGACGGTTTTACCCTGCGGTGTTTTGATCTTCTGGAACCTTTTTGCATTACCGGCTGTCTGGCACTTGGCATTCTGAATGCGGAGGGAATCTGGGCAGCCTGTGAGGGAGACAGCCGCTCACTTGTCTCCATGGCGGTCATCGGGGAGCTGACCGGCCAGCCGGTTTTTATGGCCAACCCGTCGCGCCTCTACCCGGCAGAAAATAAAATTGTCTTCGCGCATTGCATTCTGCCGCTCAACATGTCCAAAGACTATGGCTTGACCACTCACTTTGAAAGTGGTTTGGGGATTTCCGTAAGTGCTGATTTTGATCCCCAGGCCTGCACCGTATTCAAATGCCGGGACGATTTTGATACCTATTACGCAGCGGATGCCCGCCTTCTTGAAAGCATGCATGAGGGAAATCTTTGCCGCACGCAGATGAAGCTTGAGATTCCCTCCGGACTGGACTATTTTACCAGCCGCCCCATTGCCAATCACCATATGATTGTTCTCGGCCATCATCAGGATCTGGTTGATGAGTTCTTCCATTCCTATCGTTAGCCGGGTTTAGCTGATTACCGGGCTGGAAACGGCGTCCCCGCAGGACGCCGTTTCTTTGATGGCGGGTATGTTATGATGGGCTTGCCAAACGCCCGGCCGATGGTTCGCCGGGATGGAAATCTTGTGTTAATCCAAGGGGGTATCGCGATGAAAGTATCGGACCGAAGTGCCGCCATGCAGGCGTCACCGATTCGCAAGCTCGTTCCTTACGCCAATGAGGCAAAAAAGCGCGGAACAAAAGTTTACCATTTGAATATCGGGCAACCGGATATCGAGACGCCCCAAATCTTTTTGGAGACGGTCAAAAAAACGGATGTCAAGGTGCTCGCTTATGCGGACTCCAACGGATGGGAGCCGCTTCGTGAAAGCATTTCACGCTATTACAAAAGAATCGGCCTGCCCTATGAGACGGAGGACATCATCATCACAAACGGGGGCAGCGAAGCACTCCAATGGGCCATGTTGATCGCCTGCGACCCAGGCGAAGAGATCCTGGTCCCTGAGCCTTTCTATACCAACTACCGTGGTTTTGCCGCCCCCTACCTGGTCGAGCTGAAACCGATTACGACCTATCCGCAGGATGGTTTCGCCCTGCCGGACCGCCAGACCATCGAAGCGCTCGTTACAGAAAAAACGCGCGCCTTCGTCCTGTCGAATCCGGGCAACCCGGCGGGCGCTGTCTACAGCCGGGAAGAGGTTCGGCGCGTCGCGGACATCGCGCGCGACCGCAATCTGTTTATCATTGCCGATGAAGTCTACCGCGAGTTTTGCTACGACGGAAAAACAGCGACAAGCTTCGGCTCAATGACGGATGTTCTTGACCGCGTCATTCTGGTTGACAGCGTTTCCAAGCGCTTCTCGGCCTGCGGCGCGCGCATCGGCTCACTGACAAGCAAGAACAGGGATGTCATGACAGCGGCACTGAAGCTTGGTCAGGCCCGCCTGTGCGTGCCAACCCTTGAAATGATCGGTGCCAAAGCCCTCTTCGACCTTGACCCGGATTACTTCATCCCCATTCGCGAGGAATATGAAAAGAGAAGAAACCTCATGATCCACGCACTCCAGAAGATGGAGGGGGTGCTCTGCGAAACACCGGGCGGGGCTTTCTACGCGACAGCCAAATTGCCGGTTGAAAATGCAGAGGACTTCGCTGTCTGGCTTTTAACTGACTTTGAACATGAAGGCAAGACCGTCATGCTGGCACCTGTTGAAAATTTCTATCAGACGCCTGGCATGGGACGCGACGAGGTCCGCCTCGCCTACGTGCTCAAGGCAGATGACATCGAAGACGCCATGCGCATCCTGGAGATCGCGCTCGAACAATACCCGGGGCGAAAAAGCAAGGGATAAAAGATTCGACCAAACCATCGCCGGGCGCCGCAGGACGCCCGGCGGTATCCCAACCGGGAAGCGCCAAATTGGCGCTTTGTTATTTGTGCATACCGCCTTATAATTGAGGCGCTCCATCTGTGTATGTATGAAGAATAGAGGCAGTATGGCGGAACCCAGCGGGCATGTTCTTTGCTCAGCCGACGGGCTGATCCGATTGAAGGATCGGTTGAACAGGATTGACAAGTTGCGTGGCTGGAGTATCGGCGATTGTCATGCCCGGCAGGTGGAGCGGGACTGCGTTATCTACGAAGCCTTCGACAGGGAGGACCGCCCTCACTGGCTGCTGGCGGGTCCTTGGCGCGAGTGGCAACGTGTCGCCGATTTATGGGATCATCTTTGCTGGGTAGGCGAAATCGTAGAAAATTCATCCCATATCTTCCGTTTTATGGGAAATATGGTTCCCGAAATTGTTTGGGAAGGTGTCGAAGAGGGATACGTCGGCTATTCGGAGAAAAGAGAGGCCGCCTCTTTTTTTCAAACCATCACCCTTGCCAATCCGCCCCGCTTCGAAAATCTGGTCCAGTTAACCGGCTTTTTGCGCCTGCTTCAAACAGGCGAAAATTCTTTTGGAACGGAAGGAAGCGGCCTGATCCTTGCCGGTGCGGAGTCCCGGGCCATGGACCTTGTGGAGAGTCTTTCGGCGAGAATACCCCAAAAACCTGTATTCAGGAACTGGCAATCATTTTATCTGCAGAACGCCCGGAGCATCTCACGATCGGCAAATTTCCGCCTGGCGCTCTCCTTCGGTTCTTATGCCACCCGATGCTTCACCTGTACCGATCGCGGGGCATTGCGGGTTGATTTGCCCTTTTTCCTCTGTGAAAAGATTGCTGATACGGATTTATGCCGGATCCTGCTTGAAATGCCGGACGCCAGCGTCCAGGATCGCCAGTACCTGGTCGACCTTTACTTCAATATGGCCATTCCATCCCATTTCTTTACGCTTCTGACGCATCACGCCATGACCTCAATTCTTCAGGATCTGATGAAATCAACGAAAGGCTCCACGGGTGAACTCCGCAATTTGAATCGCTTCGCCTCCTTGTCGCGTCAGCACGATCTCTTTCGGACTCCCGTTCCCTCATGGTATTTGTAACGCACATTGTATTATTAATAACATAATATCCGCTATTATTACCACAAATACAGGTTTTGGCCGAAAAATTTCTGTTTATTGTGCCAGCAAAAGTCAATTGCCACAGGATATCAGCTTTGTGTATTGTTATGTAAAGACACGATTGGGTCGGGGCGCAAAGAAGAGTAAAGAAGGTGAACGCAGTGAATGGGATCCGCTTTTTTAGAAGAAAGAATCATATGACGCAAAGTGAACTGGCGGAAGTGCTCGGCGTCACACAAACCTCCGTCAGCCAATGGGAGGGCGGAAGGAACTACCCTGATATCAAGACAGCCAAGCGGATGGCTGAAATGTTTGGGGCAACGCTTGATCAAATCCTCGGCGCGGAGGAGATGGATGACGCGCTGCTGAGTCCAGTGGCCTCCATCTGGCTGGATGATACATGGAACTCCGAAGACGGCGGGGATCTCTTTCCCCTCGAGCAGAAGGCGCGGCTGCTCGCGATCATGAACCGCCTCTCACCGCTTGCCCGACAGCGAATCCTGGATCGTGCGGAGATCTATTTGGAGATTGAGACGCTCGACGCCCAAAAGGAGCAGGCCTCGGACAATGAATCTTCAGGCACATAAACATTCATTCAGCCCGGATAAATATTGACAGATTTTTGGCGGTGTGCTACGATTACCACAACCTCGATTGGATTACATAGACGGGAATGTGCATCCGGAAACACCGGATTCACCGGAAAGTTGAAAGTAATCAAACAATGGAGTGTCCCGAGGACCGCGCAAGTGCGTGTGCAGTTGCGGTAGCTGAAGCCAGGGGTGCGTAACCCTTTCAATTGAAAAAGCAGGCTGACCGCAACAGAAACGCACCAAATCGTATTCTTGGAGCCGGAATCGTTCATGGGGTCGTCTGACTTTGACCGGCAAAGCGGCCAGGACGGGACAGGAAAGGAGGCGTACTTTGAAAGTACACCTCGGAGGAACGGGCAGTTGATTCCCCGGTCAGATAGGGAATCCTGCCCGTTTCGTGTTGGCACCTTCCGGAACCGTCAACCTCGACAGGCCGGGCTTTGTTTCCTAGACTGTAAGCATGGAAAAGAATGGGAAAAAGAATGGCAGCCCGGAAACTTCCGGCCGCGGTGTCCTGCTGGGTCTTTCCGGCGGCGTTGACAGCGCGGCCGCCGCGATTCTTCTTAAGGGGCAAGGTTGCCATGTCACCGCGGTGACATTGAGAACCTGGCAGGAAGACGGGACGGATGGCCCGAGGGTTGAGCGGGCAGTCAACCTGGCCCGGCTGCTTGAAATTCCGCACAGGGTTGTTGACGCCAGACAGGCCTTTTACGAGCAGGTGGTCCTGCCATTCATGGAAGGCTGGAAGCGCGGCCTGACGCCCAATCCCTGCGTCATGTGCAACCCCGGCTTCAAATTTGCCTTGATGAGTGAACTGGCGGATGAGCTGGGCATTCAATACCTGGCGACCGGCCATTACGCGCGAATTTTCGAGACCGCCCAGGGGATCCGGCTCGGTCGCGCCGGTTGCAGGCGTCACGATCAGAGCTATTTCCTTTACCGGCTCAATTCTTCAATGTTGAGGCGGATTCTTTTCCCCCTTGGGGAGTTGTCCAAAGAGGACGCGCGCCGGCTGGCGGGTGACTTGCAGGGCCCCCTGTCAGAAGTCAGGGACAGCCAGGACATCTGTTTTATCGAAAAAAACCAGCTGAAGGCCTTTCTCCGCCGCCAGGGCATGGAAGAGAAAAGTGGGTTTTTTCTCGATCCGGCGGGAGAAGTGATTGGCGAACACAAGGGCAGCTGGCAGTATACGATCGGTCAGCGCCGTCATCTTGGACAGTCTTTTGGCAGGCGCATGACCGTGCTTGCCGCGGACCACCTGCTAAATACGGTGACGCTTGGCGGAGAAGATGAAGCCTTGATGAAGCAAGTCCATTTGGTTGACCTGGTTCTGGCTGATCCCCGGACAGATTCCTTCCGCGCCGAGGTTCAGCTCCGGTCTCAAGGCAGGCCGCATGGCGCGACAGTTGAGGCAGTACCGGATGCCGGAGAGGCGACCGTCCGCTTTGATATGCCGGTGCGGATCACGGCGCCGGGGCAGTCGGCTGTATTTTACGATGGCGACCTGGTTTTGGGCGGCGGCCTTGTGGCCGGAATGACTCTGGAATAGGCTTCCGCGGGGCCTTTTTGCCTTGAATTTTTTGGCTTTTCAAGGTATAATGCGGTTTGATGGACACATGTGTGCCTTTGACATATTTTCTGGAGGAGTAAACGCAATTGATTGCAAAATCTGAGTTGGCTTCATGCCGAGCTGAACTGGAAGAACGCCTTGGACAACGTATCATGCTTAAGTCAAACGGAGGGCGTCGCCGCACGGTTATACACGAAGGATATCTTGAAAACTGCTCAGCCAACGTTTTTACTGTTTGCTGCCCTGTAAGCCCAACCTACAGCGAACATGTCTGCTTCAGCTACATCGACCTCCTGACCAAGGTGGTCGAGATCGCTTTTGATGATGACAGTCTCGAAAGGCTGCTTCTTCAGACAGAGGACAGCCCCTAAACTGTGATCGCAATTCATCCCTGCCGGTCGATCGAAATTGCCCGGGCCAAGGTTAATCTGTCCTTGACGGTTTTGTTTCGCCGGCAGGACGGCTACCACGAGCTCACCGGCCTGATGGCGACAACCGGTCTTGCTGATCGTCTCCACCTGTCGCTGGAAGGGGCAGTCAAGCCGGGTCACAGCTGGGAGATTACTGTCGATGCCGGAAATCTTCCCGCCGGTGAGGGAAACCTGTGCCACAAGGCAGCCCGTCTGTTTTTTGAGGCGGCCGGTATTGATCCGGCCTCCATCATTTTTGTTTGCCGCCTTGAAAAAAAGATTCCAACGGCCGCCGGTCTTGGCGGCGGAAGCGCTGATGCCGCGGCGGTTTTGCGTTTCCTTTGGAGGAGCTGGTGGCAGGGTTTGGCCCAATCACTCCGCATTGACCCCGGAAGGCTTACCAGGGACAGCCTTGAGCGCATAGCCTTGGCCTGCGGTGCTGATGTACCTTTCTGTCTTCAAGGCGGTATTCGTTTTTGCGAGGGGGTGGGTGAGCGGATGTCCCCTTCCATTGCCAGCCCCGCCTATCCACTTTTGCTGGCCCTGCCCCCCCTGGAGATCCGTACTGCCAACGCTTTCAGCCTGCTCGATGAAAGCAGACAGGCCGGAGCCGGTCAAAGGGTGTCTGACCGCCAGCCGGCCGCTCTATCGAAGTGGGTGGAGGTACTCGAGAAGGATGACCGGCCCGCACTGGGAGTGATGGTACAAAACGATTTTCTTGAAATTCATGAGGGCCGCGCAAGCGACATACCGCTGATCATCCGGGATCTGCGCCGGGCGGGCGCATTCGCAGCCTCCATGACCGGAAGCGGTCCCGCCTGTTTCGGGCTCTTCGAGAGTCAGGCGGAAATGAAAAGGGCCCGGGAGATTCTGACCGTGAAACATCCGGCAATCAGCTGGATCATGACGGCACTGTCGCCTTCAACCGAAGACCTGATTCGCTAAAATTGATCGGTGTCGAGCCAGATGGTGAAAGGGCCGTCGTTGGTCAGGCTGACTTTCATCTCAGCGCCGAAGGAACCGGTCCGGACAATGGGAACGTCCCGTTTTGCCAGTTCGACAAAATAGAGGTAAAGTTCCTCACCTCTGCCGGGCGGCGCCGCCCGGGTGAAGCTGGGCCGGTTTCCCTTCCTCGTGTCAGCCATCAGAGTAAACTGCGAAACCACCATGATCTGCCCCTCCACGGCTGCCAGATCGAGATTGGTTTTTCCCTCCTGATCTTTGAAGATCCTCAGTTTGTTGATCTTTTGCCAAAGGCGCGCGCAGCTTTCCTCATCATCCCCGGCTCCGACGCCAAGGAGAATGAGAAAACCCGGCCCGATGGCCGATTCGAAACCGTTATCGCAATGGACGGAGGCCTCGCTTACCCGTTGGATCAGTGCGCGCACGTCTTTTACCTCTTTTCTTTGATCAAATCAGTGCATAAACACCCATTTCATGGTAGCATGCTCCTACATCATTAAGCTGTATTCCGAACAGGAAGATTTCGGGTAGCAGATTTTTTTCACCGTGACGGACAGGATTTCAAGCTTGCGAAGGCAAATATACACAAAAAATTGCAAGGTTATGGGACTGTAACTGCTTGTAAAGGGGCTTAATGCCTGCTATTTTGCAATAAATATTCAGATAGGTTGATTTCTCATAAACAATAAGTTATACTTTTCGAACAGTTAGTATTACGACATCATGACCTAACCAGTACGAAGGGGCGAATGAAGTGTCATCAGAGGATCGCATCAGCAGCGATAAGCTGGAAGAAATTATCGCGCTGGAAGGCATGGTCGATAATGGCAAGCTTAATCTGGCGATTGCCAGCCAGATGGGCATCCCCCTGGTCGACCTGAAAACGCAGCGCCTGGACGATTCCGTTGGCGGGCTGATTCCCGAGTCAATCGCCAGACGCTACACCGTTTTTCCCATCGCCGTCAAAGATAACGACATTACCATCGCTGTTCATGACCCACGGGATATTATGGCCATTGACGATGTCCAGCTGGCGACAGGCAAGCGCGTATCGGTTGTTCTTTCCGAGAAGGCGGACATCATCAATCTGATCAACCGCTTTTACGACTACAGTGATGAGGCCAGCCAGGCCGTTGAGGAGTACTCGGCTGATCTGAAGCAGGACATCAAGGAGTTCACGGAAAGTGAGGACGTCAGCGCCTCCCCTGTGGTGCGCCTTGTCAACACCGTGATTATCCAGGCCAGCAAAATGAGGGCCAGTGATATCCACCTGGAACCCCTTGAGCACGATGTGCGGATCCGTTACCGGATTGACGGCGAGCTGCGCGAGATCATGAAGGTCAACAAGGCCATGTACAATTCCATGGTGATCCGGATCAAGGTGATCGGGGGCATGGATATCTCAGAGCGGAGAAAACCGCAGGACGGCCGCGTGGAGACCACGGTGGACGGCAAAATCCTTGACCTGCGGATCTCCATCCTGCCGACTGTTTTCGGCGAGAAGGTGGTCCTCCGTCTGCTTGACCGCAGCTCGACCCTGATGACCAAGCAAGAACTGGGTTTCAGCCAGACCAATATTGACCGCTTCAACCAGATTATCAGCGCCCCGGAGGGAATTATCCTCTTGACAGGCCCGACGGGGAGCGGCAAGACGACAACGCTTTATGCGGTTCTTGCGGAAATGAACGCAATAACGAAAAACATCATTACCGTGGAAGATCCGGTCGAGTACCGGCTTGACGGAATCAATCAGGTTCAGGTCAATATCCGGGCCGGCCTTACCTTTGCCTCGGGCCTGCGTTCCATTTTGCGGCAGGACCCCGACATTGTCATGGTGGGTGAGATCCGGGATACGGAAACGGCCCAGATCGCCTTCCGGGCCGCCATCACCGGCCACGTGGTCTTATCCACCCTGCACACCAATGACACGGTCAGCTCCCTGACCCGGCTGGTCGATATGGAAGTTCCCGCCTACCTGGTCTCAACGGCGGTCGTGGGCATTGTGGCCCAGCGGCTGGTAAAAAAACTTTGCAATCACTGCAAGCAGCCTTATCAAACCAGTCAGGCCGAGATGTCCCTGCTGGGGATTACGGAGCCTGTGACCATCTACCGCCATAAGGGCTGCAATGAATGCGGCCAGACCGGTTATCAGGGCCGGACGGCCATTCACGAGGTGCTGGTCATGAACCGGCATATCAGGGATATGATCACTCAGAACAAGTCGGTCGACGAGGTCAAGGATGCCGCCATGAAGGATGGCATGCATACCCTTCACCAGTCGTGCGCGGAATTGGTCCTGAACGGCAAAACGACCATTGACCAGCTGATCAGGGTCACCCAGGCAGAGGACGATTAAGGCATGAATCACAGGGAAATGGAAAAGTCAGTCAACGGCCACGCCGGCCCCGTCATCCCCATCCTGGACCGGGCCATTGCCGCGGGCGCCTCGGATATCCACTTGAGGCCGGAGCGTTCCCCCAGAATCCGGGTCAATACCATCTTGAACCCGCTCAAGGATTTTTTCCTGACAAGTGAGGAAATCCTGGATTTTGGCAAATCCTTCCTGACCGACTACAAGCTTGATGAGCTGCGGGACAAGGGCGAGGTGGATGCGTCGCTCGGCTACCGGGACAGGCGTTTCCGGGCCAACCTTTTTGCCCAGAAGGACGGCTACACCCTGGCCCTCCGCATGATCCCCATGGAAATTCCGTCCATGGAGGACCTCAATCTGCCGGAAGTCCTAAAAGATCTCTGCGAGAAAAAACGCGGTCTCATCCTGGTGACGGGACCGACCGGTTCCGGCAAGACAACGACCCTGGCCGCCATGATCAACTACATCAACGCGCGGCGCAAGGAGAATATTGTCACCATCGAGGATCCGATTGAATACCTCTACAAGGAACAGGAGTCCATGATCAGCCAGCGGGAACTGGGCGCCCACACGCGCTCCTTTGCCAACGCCCTGCGGGCATCCCTGAGGCAGGACCCCGACATCATCCTGGTCGGCGAGATGCGCGACCTGGATACGATTTCGGTTGCCCTGACGGCGGCCGAGACGGGGCATGTGGTTCTCTCCACCCTTCATACGGTTGGAGCAGCCAATTCCATGGACCGGATCATTGACGTCTTTCCCGCCCATCAGCAGGCCCAGGTCCGCACCCAGCTGTCCAATGTCATCGAGGCCGTTGTCTCCCAGCAGCTGATGGCGTCCATTTCAGGCAATGAGATGATCCCCGCCATTGAGGTTATGCTGGGAACGCCGGCGGTCCGCAACGTCATCCGGGAGGGCAAGACCCATCAGATTCTTTCCATCCAGGAAGGCAGCGCCGCCCAGAAGATGATCACCATGGACCGCGCCCTGGTCAATCTCTACCGCAGGGGTCTGATCTCCAAGGATACCGCCCTTCAGTACTCGGTCGACCGGACAGCCATCAGCCGGGAAATCGGCATGCAAGTGAGGAACGGCTAAGTGGAAACTCTCTTTACTTACAGAGCGCTGACATCAGAGGGCACTGTTCAAGCAGGTGAGATGACAGCCAAGAGCGAATCCGAGGCCCTGGCCAAGATCCGGGCCCTGGGTCACACGCCCATCAAGGTCGAGGAAAAGGCCCAGACCTCACGCAAGGTGGGCGGTTCCCTGACGCGTCAGAAGGTCAAGCTGGATCACCTGAAAATTTTCTGTAAGCAGCTTGAAACCATGCTGAACGCAGGTTTATCGCTTCACAGCTCCCTCGATATCCTGGCCGAGCAGACGGAAAGCAAACAATTCGCCGAAATAATCAAGGAAGTCAATATCGCCATCCTGAAAGGCTCTTCGCTGTCCGAAGCCATGAAGAAGTACCCCAAAGTCTTCCCTGAGCTCATGGTCAGCCTGACCGCGGCCGGTGAAAAAAGCGGCCGCCTGGATGAAGTCATGGGAAGGCTGGCCGTCCAGTATGAGCGGGAGGCCAAGGTTAAGAACAAGATGCGGAACGCCATGATCTACCCGGCCATCCTGGGTATCATTACCGTCATCGCCATGGCTGTCATCATGATTTTTGTGGTACCGACCTTTGTCGACATCTTTGAAAGCAATAATGTCCCCCTGCCCATGATCACCAAGATCGTCATCGCCATCAGCAGTTTCCTGGCCCAATACTGGTGGCTGCTTTTAACCCTGATCATCCTTGCAACAATTGCCTTGCGGTCGTATTATAAGACCCCGGGAGGACGGCGTTTCTTCGATCAAAGAAAGATGTCCTTCTTTCTAATTAAAAAGTCCATTGTGCGCATCAACGCCGCCCTCTTCACAAGGACTTTGTCAACACTTCTGGCCTCGGGCGTTCCCCTGATCGAATCTTTGGTATCGGCGGGAGCGACTACCTCCAACATGATCATCGTGGATGCCATGGAGGAGATAACATCCGAACTTCGAAAGGGAGGCAGTCTCAGCAAGCTTTTGGAAAAATCCAAACTCTTCCCCTCCATGATGACCAGCATGATTGCTGTGGGAGAGGAATCGGGCGCCCTGGACGACATGTTGTTAAAAACGGCAGATTTCTACGATGAAGAACTGGAGGATGCCATGCAAAGACTGGTGGCCTCCATCGAACCGGTCATGATTGTTGTCATGGGTGCCATCATCGGTTTTTTGGTTGCAGCTGTTATGCTCCCCATCTTCGGGATGAGCAGCACAGTTCAATAATATAACCCCAAATAAACAGGAGGAAAAGAACAATGAAGGGACTTCAAAAGAAAAGAAAGGGTTTCACCCTGGTCGAGTTGGTGGTGGTCATCGTTATCATTGCCATTCTGGCAGCGGTGGCCCTGCTGAGCTTCGGTGACTTCACCAAGACGGCAAGGGATTCGAGAATTAGATCGGAGCATGCGCAACTGGTTAGTGCCGGCAACATGTGGCGGGCAGCCAATGCTCATGATCCTGATGCGGGAGTACCAGACATCTATGATCTTTTGGAATTCATGGATACTCATAAACCAATACTGGGATATGAGTACAATGAAACTACAGACAAATGGGGTGAAAAGGGGGCTGATAGGCCACATACAATCGACGAACACGGTATGCTAAAATCGGTCACTTCAGACGATAATGAAGTGCTTGAGTATTCATTCGAAGCGGTAACACCATAAGAAGAACCAGGAAAGCCATAAGGATGAGATTAGTGGTTAGGCTTGGCAATTTGGGAGAATCCTAGCGACCGTTGCTGAGTTTATGTTACTCTCACAGGCTATCGTCATTTGAGGAAAACGTGTGATCGATCGGAAGGAACACGGAATGAAGATGTACCGTTCCAGACGCAAGGGCATGGTCCTGGCCATGGTCGTTGTCTTAATGGTCGTCATTTCCGTGTTCTTTTTGATCGCCATGAACCTGCTTCAGACCAACACCAAGATCTCCCAGGCCCAATATGAGATCTCCAAGGCTTATTACCTGGCCCGGGCGGGTGCCGAGATGGGCTACGGCGCCCTTCAGGCGGACGGCCATGAGATGTTTTATGCTCAAAAGACTGTAGCAGAAAACTGTGTCAGCCGGAAGATTGACCCACCCAGTACTTACACGACCGATACCCTCGTCTTCGACGGCCACGACGTGGAAGTCAAGATGCGGCTCATCAGGCAGGGAAGTGAACAGATCCTGGAGAACTACTTTATTGAGATTATTTCTTCAGCCACACTTCCGGACGCTTCCAAGACAGTCAGTATTTTGGTCAGCGTCAGCGATATTAATCTCAAATGGATGAGTGGATAAGACCATGAAAACGAATATGAAAAGACGAAGGGGCTTTACCCTGGTCGAACTGATTATCACGATTGTGGTGGTTGGGATCATTCTTTTGACCCTGACCGGTTTTTTAACGAATGGCCTTTCCTACCACGCCTATAACTCCAGAGAATTTTCGGTTCAAACCGATGTCAAGTATGTTGCGACCCACGTGGGTCAGCAGATTAAAAACGCCACCGTCACTTTTATTGTAACTGCCGACGACTATTCAGGCCGGGCCGAGGGGCTTACTCCGGGCTGGAACTACATCGGCCAGAATGAGGCGGGCACTCAGCTGGTCGAGTTTATCTACAACAAGAATACGGGGAAACATGATAAGCGTGTCCTGACCCAGGGTGCCCCCGGCATGAAATATGAAGTTATTTTTGACAAGGACAATGAAACAGACGATAAATTAGTTGCGTTTGATGTCACCGGCTGGCTGGAACAGCGTACATCATCAGCGGGGGGTGACCACCGTTATTCTTTAAACTCACGGGTCAGCGCGGACAGATCCAACATGGTCTTCAGCAGGGCGACACCGACGAAACCGGGAATTGCCCTGGCCCACAGGAGCGATCCCATTCCCAAGGGCCTGCAAATCAATCTGACCATGGTTCTGGACAATTCCGGCAGCATGGCCTGGGATATGTACGGCAATGATGGGAGGGGCGCCGGTACCAGGCGGATTGAAATTCTTAAAGAAGAAACCCATAAATTGATTGACGATTTTGCCTCCATTGGTTTCGTCAATATCGTCCTGTCACCCTTCGGTTCAGAGGCGCGCCATACTTCTCGGAGGCTTTACAACATCGTCAGCGATCGGGAGACCATTGATAACGCGATTGACGCCATGAACGCGGACGGAGGAACCAATGTGGGGGACGGCATGCGGACCGGCTTTCACAAGATGTTTGACTCAAGCGGCCGTGATCCGCTGCTTGAGCAAAAAGACTACGCCATCATCCTGACGGATGGGGCGGCCAATGGCTACACCATCAAGTCTGAATATGCGCCAACCAAGGGTCAAGGCAAAGGTTCAGGTCCGGGTCATGGTCATGGCGGCGGAGGTGGGCAATATCAGGATCCCTATAAAGGGAGAGACTACCCCGAAGACGCCTATCCCATTGGTCCGACCTTGCCTCAAGGCGCTCAAACCGGAGGCGGTTATAACGATGAACCCGATCCGACACGAGCCAAGACTTATATCAGGCTGGTTTATAACCATTTCGGCGACCGGCTTGACAAGGTCTTTGTGATTGGATTTTCTGCCCTCCGTAACGACAAAATCATGGGCAATACCATCGGAACCCTGACAGGCGGCGGGAACCCCGCTTCCAACTACTATGACGCTTCCAGCTCGGATGAACTGCGCGCCATCTACAAATCCATCCGTGATGAGATCACGAGGGAACTTTGGTATGTCATGGGTCCCTAAAAAATTCGTTAAAAGACCGGGTTTTACCTTGCTGGAGGTGACCATCGCCATTGTCTTGATTGCCATGATCCTGGTGATCACCATTATTGCCTTCGCAGGAACGGTTGACAGCTCATTCTGGCTTCGCGACTACAGTCAAAAATCCTTCCTGAATCAACAGGCTATGGAGGAGCGCATCACTGAAGTCAAGCATAACGGAGGTGGCGAAGTTGCCTACGGAACTCTTTTCGGCAAGACGGTGGAAGGCTACCTGGTATCCGAAGTCATGGAAGGGACAGCCAAGCACCTGAAGACTTTTGTGATTCAGGACAGAGCACTGGAACTCCTGCTGCCCAATGTCGACGTTGTCACCAACAAGGGGAAACCTTATCTCTATCTGAATGAAATGACCGGGCCCATGGATTACACCATTTCAGGCCCGACAGACGACCTGTCCCTCTGGTATACCCAATGGTTTGTTGCCGAACCTTATCTGATAGGCTGGAACCTCAACCAAGACAGGATGGTTCAACGGGACTTCAGCATTCCCCAGATGTTCAGTTACGGCGGAGGGGTCACCTCTACAGAAGATCTTTACCCTACCTATCCCAATCATTTCACGGGTACCAAGATTGTCGGCGACCGGCTTACGGTGACCGGGGCCTATCTGGGCCGGCATCTGGTCTACCATGTTCAACCTGTCGGCCACTACGGCATCACCGGTCTGGGGAATCAATCCGACTATATTTATGTCATGGGCGTTCCCGTCCTATCCGGTCTTAAACACCATTTTGACATGAATTTCTTTGGCAAATCTGATGGCAACAATCTGGAATTGGGTGAGATTGTGAATGTCGACAAAGTTCAGGACATGTACAATGGCGGGAGCAATACGCGGCCAGCCAACATCATGATTTCAAATGATGGCTCCGATTCGGTCAAAAGTGTTTCCAAGGAAATCATGGAGCTGGATGACGGTAAACTGGAGCGCAACCAGAAAATTCTCCGCTTGAAAAATGCCCATGTTACTCTTGGCGCCGCCAACAATGTGACCTTATTCATGAATATCTTTTACGAGGAAGATTTGGACGCCCTCCTGTTTTTGCAAAAACAAGGGAAGGGTTCAACAGTCACCCGATGTGAAGTCCGTATTGAGGACGGCAAGGTTCTGATGCGGTTGTTAACAACGGATGGCCTGCAATCGGTTTATGAGTCTGAGCCACTGCTTGAAAACACCATGTACACGGTCAGTTTTGCTGTCACGAGAGATGAGGAGGGTCACTTCCTGCACTTCCTGCGCGTCGATGGGATCGATGCCGGGGAGTTGGAGCACAGCGATATTTCAATGGCTCAAACAGTCAGCAGCATGCAGATGGGCGGAACCGGTGACATCCAGTTAACTGAGGTCCTGGTCTACACAGCTCTGGACGAGCTGAATTTTTCCAGGGTCGAGCGATACATGCTCGATAAGAATCGGGCGGACAACTGATCAGGAGAAGAGCATGGCAAAAGCGTCAAGAAAAAGTACGGAGGTCCTGGCAGTCGAGCTCGGTGAGCGGACCATCAAGGTCCTTCAGGGGCCAAGCCGCCGCAAGAATGTGACGGCCAACCGGGTCCTCATGGTCGATACGCCGGAGGGCAGCGTTGACCAATACGTCATTACCGACTGGGAGAAGCTGAAGACTGCCTTCAAGCATGAGGTTTTTACCCGGACCAAGTCTAAAAAAATCATGTTCGTGATGGATCATCCCGATGTGATTAAAAGGCGCCTGACTCTCAATGTCGTCGATGACTCGGACCTGCCGGGACTTGTGAAATATCGCCTGGGAGAATACCTGGGTTTCGATATGGACGCCTACATTGTCCAGTTTTCAAAGATAGAAGAATCCGAAGACGCGAGGGGGGTTCCGATCCTGGATGTCTTTGTCAGCGCCATCCCCAAACAAATCGTGGAATCGTATGTTGGCTTCTGTGAAGAGCTGTCGGTGGAGCCCTATGTCCTGGATACCAAGACCAATGTCCTGCAAAGCCTGCTCCTCGAGGGCGTGACCGTCAATGAGGAGATTGATCTGGGGGATTACCAGACCGTTTGTTTCATCGAGATGGGCCAGGAACAGGTGGAGGTCAACATCTACGAGAATGGTTATTTCCGCTACAATCATATCGCGACGCAGGGGATCCTCGGCATCTTCGATACCCTGGCGGACCGCTTCCATCTCCAGCCCGATGAGATCGAAGATCTTATCCTGTCCCATTCCCCCGATCAGCTGAGCGAAGATCATCCGGGTGATTCCCGGTTTTCGCCGGCTGACGATTCCATACCGGCCGGAACGGAAGATGTCGCGGCCATCATGCAAAGCTATCAGGTTGAGCTGATCAACTGGATCGATGGCATCCACCGGGTTCTGCTCATGTTCGGCGGCCGCCAGGACCGGATCAACCAGATTCTGGCTTATGGGGACGGCTTTACCTATCCGGGGACAGCCGACATGCTGCGGCACCGCATCCGGTCCGACATCCAGGTGATCGAATCCATCAGCTCGTGGAACGCATCGAAGCGGTCTGACCGGCTGGGCTCCGAACTGTATCGCTTCGTCAACCTGATCGGACTCATATCCAAGTAGGGGGTGGCCATGCACGATTTCAACTATTTCCAGCCCTACCATAAGGGTAAAGGCAAAACCAACTGGCCGCGCCTCCTGGGTTTTATTGTTGTCCTGGTCGTCCTTGGCCTTGTCGCCATCAACGTTTTGAAGATGGTCATCAGCCTGAATGCCCTCAAAGGAGAGGTGGCCAGTCTGGAGGCCCGGCTCAATGACCCGCAGCTGATGGAAATCGCTCAGGAAGTCGGAGCCGCAGAAGCCAAACTGGCCGGGCTGCGTTTTGACGGTTTCACTGTCGGGGCCATGAAGGCGGTCGTCGATTATGACACGGTCTTTGACTACGACAAGCTGGAGACCATCATCGACCGCCTGGTGGACGACAGTTTCCTGGAGAGCCTGAACTACACCGGCCGTCAGCTCAGTCTCAGAGGCTTGGTCGAAAGTGATGCCTTGGCCAGTGTGGCCCAGCTGGTCTACAACCTGCGGGACTCGGAGGAATACAAGGACTTCAATGTCAGTATGATCTCCCGGGCTTCGGCGTCTGACGACGGCACACATGTTTTCCAGATTGAATTCGTACCCGTGGAATACGCGGATGAAACCGGGCGGTAGGTGAAGAGGATGAAAATTTCATTGTCAAAACGTGAGCGGATACTCATTGTTGGAAGCCTTGTCGCCATCATTCTCTTTGTCTACATGCTTCTGATCCTGCCCCGCTTCAAGGCAAAGATTGAAGATCAGGAAGGCAGGCTGTCCGTTTTGCGGTCACAATTGACTTCCAGGGAAAAAGCGGCAGCCCGGCTGTCTGAACTTCAGGAAGAAACCGGGGTTCTGGAGGCCTACCTGGCAGCCAATCTTGAGGATTACTTCGGCACGGGGCTGGGACAGGAAGATGTCCTGCTCCTGGTCCGGGAGCTTGTGAAGGAATCGGGGATTGACGCCTACGAGCTGTCATTGGATGAAGGCGGCACCGGCCGCCTGAAGAGCAGCCTGGAGAACTATTACAAGCAAAAACAGGCAGAGGCGGGACTGGGGCAGACACAGCCGCCTCCTGCTGATGAGGCGGAAGGCCTGGTATCGGGCCTGCCCGGAACGGGAAATGAAAAGACCCAGGAAAAAACGGCCGGCAAAGATACCGGTGAAAAGCCCTCAGGCAGCTCAACGCAAGGCCCCGGCCTGGTCGATGGCTGGACGGCGCCCCCGCTCAAAATGATTTCCGCCTCCATTCGCTTCCGGTCTGAATATCCCGCCATGATGGACTTCATCCGCCTGATCAGCCAGCATGCCAAGCGGATCGGCATCGAAAATTTGACGCTGTCGGGTTCCGGCGAGGGTGTGGAGGGAACCATCCGGATTTTCCTTCCTGCCCTCGAAATGGTGGAAACCTACTACCCGACACCTGTGCCGGACCTTCTGGAGGACAACCTTGAAAACAGGCACAAAAAGGCAGATCCTTTTAATTATCCCGACCGGTATGTCGAACCGGAGGAAACCGAACCTGTACCGGTGGAGACTTCCGAGCCGGAAGAAGAGGATCTTGATTAAAGGCGAAGGGCAATAGCTGATGCCGGTTGCAGTTCGAAAGGGAGGACAGGTATGAACGCGAGGGAGATCCTTAACAAGCCCTTGTATGAATTGAAAAGAAGCATCAAAATCGGGGAAGTTGAGGCCCTGCTGGTTGACTTCAAGGAGCAGCGGGTCAATTTCCTCTTGATAGGCCGGAACGGCCTTGCGCCGGATGAAGGCTTTGAGGTCAACATCCTGCGTTTTGAGGATCTGTCGGGCAAGGGAGATTATGCCCTGATCATTGCAGATCAGGGTCTGGTGCGCAAGATCACCAGCAGGGAACTTTTTGAAATGCTCTTTTCAGAGTCAGTTTCCATCATCGGCCTGGACCTCTACGCAGCTAATCAGCGGATTGGTCAGCTGGTCGATTTTACCTTTGACCCGGACACGGGAGTAATCGAGAGCGTGACCACGCTGGCACACGGAACGGCTGTCTCCATCGAGGTGAGGCATGATCTATCCTACAAGGACGGCCATGTTCACATGGATCCGGCCACGCGCTTGACTTGAAAGAAGGGAAAACGATGCTTATCAACTGCTCTGACATACAGGGACTGCCGGTGGTCGATCTCTCGACCGGCTCCAGGGTCGGCGGAGCAAGAACTTTTTTGGCCGCATGTGATTGTGTGATCAAGGGTTTACTGGTCAGGCGCGATGACGGATCTTCAATCCTGGTTGAGCCGAGCCGCATCCTGGGCCTGGGATCTGCAGCGGCCGTTGTCGATCTGGACGAGAACGCACTCCTTGTTCCGGGCGAGGAAGGCGAAGGCCTGGTTCCCGGCCGCCCTGTCATTTCCATATTGGGCGAGCCTGCCGGCAAACTGGTCAACTGCACAATTGACCTGGAGTCCTTTGAGATCCGTGAGATCATGCTTGTGGCAACGGACGAAAAGACCGAATTTTCAATCGCTCCTGAGCAGGTTCGCACGCTTGGCGATGATTTCATCATTTTGGCCCCCGGCGCATTGGAAGATCCCGCTTCACCGGAGGTTTCTGTCCCTGTTGCAGCTGACACCCCCGAAGCTCCGCCTCATCCGGAGATTGAAGTTGAAATCGCGGCCATGGACTTCGATCCGGTGGCCAGGCCGGCAATTCCGGTTCCTGTGATGAAGCTTTCGCGCGATCTGACGGAGACACCCCGGAAGCCTCTTCTCGGAGCCTTGACCGCTCCGGTTGTTTTGTCCGTGCCTGAAGAACCGGATGCAGACATGGCGGAGCTGGAAATCGACACCGTGGAAGATCCGGCGCAAGAACCCGAATTGCCTGACATTGACCCCCGGCAGGCCAAAATTGACTCCCTGGTCAACAAAAGTCTTGGGCGGACTCTGGCAATTGATATCGGCGGGGAGCAGACGACACTGCAGGCCGGCACCGTAATTACGAGGGAAATGGCGGAAGAGATCGCGTCCGGCGCGCCTCTCCTTTTGGAAACCCTGCCCTTGTTTGTGGAGTAAATGGTCTATCTATTTGCCTTTGTCCTGGGATCTGTTTTAGGAAGCTTTTATGGGGTCCTCATCGACCGTATTCCGGCAGGCATGAGCTTTGTCCGGGGCAGGTCCAAATGTTTGCGCTGCGGGGCTGTCTTGAAGTTCTGGGACTTGATCCCCCTGGTCAGCTTTGTCGTTTGGCGGGGGCGCTGCCGCTACTGCCATGAACGCTATTCCTTTTTTTATCCCCTGCTTGAATTGGTCACCGGCGGCCTTCTTGTCCTGGCACTGGTGCTTTGGGGCATATCTTTTGAGGCGGCCTACTACTTTATCATGTGGTCGCTCATGCTGATCCTGGCTGTCATCGATTTCCGCGAAGGTTATGTCTACGACGTTTTCTGGATCATTATGGCCGGTGTGAGCCTTGCCTTTACGCCTTTGATTCCCGGCAAATCATTTATTGACCTGCTTTGGGGAGGGGTGGCCGGCCTTTCTTTTTATGGCGGCATTTACCTGCTGGCCCGTTTCATTATGCGAAAGGAAGCGCTGGGTCAGGGTGACATCTTTCTCCTCATGGCCATCGGTACTTTTGTCGGCTGGCAATTAACCATTTTCATTGGTTTTTTTGCCTTCTTTGTGGCCGCTGCCTGGCTCCTCATCCGCTATCTGGCAAGCAGAATCCATCGGACGGATTTCAATTCAGTCCTCTACTTTGCCCCCTGCATGGTAATTGCGACATTCCTTACCAATCTTTTCTGGCAGCCGGTCTACCGCTGTCTGATTGATTTTTTAATCGCCGGCATATAAAACGGCGTTGCTTTGGACAAAGTGTTTGATTCCCCATGCATATTTTGGGGTAGTATAAAGCCAAATAATGATTGCGAAATCGGGGAGCGCGCCCTTGGGCGGTTCCCGTCGTTGTCATGCACGGATCAAGCATGCGGGAAGGAGGCAGCATGTGCTGAAAGCATCTGATTTAGCGGGGAAGCCCATGGTCTCCGAAGCCGGGCAGATGGGGTACAGGGTGACGGACCTTATGGTTGACCGCCCGCGCGCCGCGGTCAGCTACCTTGCGGTCAGCCGGGATGAAGATCCGGGAGGGCGGGAAAGGCTCAAGCTGCCCCTTGACCGGCTGGACCGGGTGGAAACCGATCTGATCAGGGTGCGCGGGATTGGCGGCCAACCCCTGTTTCTGGCGGAAGATAGCCCATTACCCTTATCTTCGGGTAAGGTCAACCTCCTTGGCATGAAAGTAATCAGCCGGACAGGCAACCTGTTGGGGACAGTTGACGATTTTCTATTCAGCAGACGGTCAGGCCTGCTGCTGGTTGTCTACGTTCAAATGGCGGATGAAAGAGTTCTGATCCGCTGTGATGAGGGATTCTCCATTTTGGAAGACATCATCATCTCGAACCTCGACAAACGTTTGGAAGCCTGGGAAGTTGAGAGACTTTTGGAAGCGGCGGAAGAGCCGCCGGTGTCGGAGCCGGTCTCCGCTCCAAAACCCGCAGCTTCTCCCAAAACTGTAAAAACCGATCAAGCGGGGAAAGCCGATCGAGTAAAAACTGAAAAGGCGAAACGGCCCGAAAAAACCAGGAAAGCCGAAAAAGAAAAGAAGCCCGAAAAAATCAAGAGAGCTGAAAAAGAGAAGAAGCCTGAAAGAATCAAGGAAGTCGAAAAAGAGAAGAAGCCTGAAAGAATCAAGGAAGTCGAAAAAGAGAAGAAGCCTGAAAAGATTGAGAAAGCTGAAAGAGAAAAGAAGCCCGAAAAAATCAGGAAAGTCGAAAAAGAGAAGAAGCCTGAAAAAACCAAGAAGCCTGATAAAACGAAAAACCGGGCTCAAAAAGCGGACAGGCCTGCAAAAGCAAAAAAAGCCGACGAGCCAAAGATAAGCGACAAAACAGTTGGATCTGAAAAATCGAAAAAAGTAAAAGAGAAAGTCCGGTGGCCCCGAAGGTCCGGTGAAAAGCCAAAAAAAACGCCGGCCGGAAGGATCGTGGAAAAAGAGGAGATCGAAGTGAATGCGCAAGGAACTGACCTGGATTTGGATACGCTGCTGCTTTCCAGTTCAGCCAGGAATCTGCTGAAACGTTACATCGATGAATGATGCTGAATCCGCCGATCGATCCTGTTCAGGCGCTTCAGCATTGGCAAGGAGAGAAACCATGGAGCCGCATGCGGAGAAAAAGAAGGGACGGCCGCCGACCTTTGTGATCGCCCTCGTCCCCCTATTTGGACTTATTGGATTTCTGCATTATCTTGTCGACATCCGGGGATATGACCCTCATTACGCTCTGATCGCGGCTGCCATCTTGGCTGCCATGCTTGCTCTGGCCTGCTGCCGCACTTCCTGGAGGATGATTGAGGAAGGTATCCTGGATTCCTCCTACGCAGGTTTCCGGGGCATTATCTTCTTCCTGCTGGCCATCCTCCTCAATGGTTTCTGGCTGCGATCGGGCATCCTGCCCACCCTTGTCTATTATGGAGGAAAATTCCTGACTCCGTCCCTCTTCCCCTACATTACCCTAGGCCTGTTTGCCCTTGTTTCCTTCGCCACCGGGTCTTCCTGGGTCAGTGTGGGCATGCTGGGCCCCTCTTTTATGACCATAGCCGCTCTCCTTGGGCAGCCCCAGGCCATGGCAGCGGGGATAATTCTTTCAGGTGCCTTTTGGGGCAGCCGGTTATCGCCCCTGTCATTGTCCAATTACCTGTCTGTCTCAGTCACGGGTGCCCGGCTGGCCGACCACATCAAGCATTCCCTGGTGACAGCCATTCCCGCTCTGGTGGCTGTCCTTGCCTCCCTCATTTCTTTTGAACCTCAATGGCGATCGGCCTCTGGCGGAAAAGAGATTTTCCTGGCTGACCTGGCGCGTCTATTTTCCATCAATCCCCTGCTTCTATTCTTTCCAGTTCTTTTCATCATCCTTCTCACGCTGCGCGTCTCTGCCGTTCCCGTCTTTTCCCTGGGGGTTCTGACAGGTTCCATCCTGATTGTTTTTTACCAGCAAGAGCCGGCACGGACCCTCATGTCAGTGGCCGGATCGGGCTCTCCGGCATTGATGGAGTCGCTGGGAAGCCAGGGGCAAACCTACTGGGCGATTCTGGACAAGGGAGGGGTTCAGGATCAATGGTGGGTCGTGGGGCTTATTCTCTGCGCCTTTGTATTTGGCGGGGTTATGAAGACTTCAGGGCTGCTGGAGGCCCTGCCCAAGGCCTTTGTCGGGGCAGCCAGCACCAAGCGGACCCTGGGTGTTTTGGCGGTCCTCAGCAGCATCTTTGTCAATCTGGCTTCCCCGGATCATTATTTGTCAATCGTGCTTCCCGCCCGGTTTGCGCGGACACCCATGGCCAAAACAGATATGGAACCCGAAGACCTGTCGCGTTCCCTGGCCGACACAGGGCCCCCGACTGCCGCTCTTGTTCCCTGGAGCATGACCGGGATTGTGATGGCGGCCCTTCTGGGAGTGGAGGCAGGGGCGTATACGCCCTGGGCAGTCTACAATTGGGTAAGCCCCCTCCTGGCGATCTTGTTCGCGCTGCTGGGGATCTTCCCGTCCAGGGATAGCAAATCAGCCAGGAAACCCGGCAAAGAGCAGGGACTTTTCTCCCTTTGAGGGCGCCCGCCAGCGGGCGGCATAGAGGACTGACGCCCCATGAACGCCTTGGTCCCTGTGTTATAACCCGAGTTTTACAGTTATGA
>LSQX01067401.1_pt1 | contig 90917 bp, 83 predicted proteins | sample 654561 | NCBI WGS metagenome assembly LSQX01 (sample SAMN04489861, study PRJNA283612) | anaerobic digester metagenome | isolation source: 4 biogas reactors fed with cattle manure at either 37C or 55C with and... | place: Denmark: Kongens Lyngby | collected 2014 | reverse complement strand
GGATAAAAGTGCGGAAACTCAAGATGTATGAGCTTGACATGTTTTTGAAAAGAAGATAGACTATTAATGAAAGAATTTTTTAGTAGATTAGCAAAAATCTGAAAGGAGCGAACAAGAGAAATGGATGCTGACGGTAGTTGTAGCAGCACTTTAGTATTAAAAACAAAATTATTAAGCATAACTATAGATGTGTCCGTTTTTACTGACGCATTAATTATATGATGCCTTACTCCTGCCAAGTATGGTAGAGAGTATCAGACATGATACTTTAGTTATGCTTGGAAGGAGAATTCAATGGCAAAAATTACGGAATTTGAACAAGACATAATAGACATGATTGATCAGAAGAAGTACAAGGCCCTTAAGGAAACAATTTCGGCTTTTAATCCTTATGATCTAGCTATACTTCTGGAGAATTTCCAAGAAAGAAGTATACTTTTATTATTTAGGCTTTTGCCTAAGGACCTTGCTGCGGATACATTTGTTGAGATGGATACAGAAAGGCAGAGGGCACTAATAGATAGCTTCTCTGATAAAGAGCTTAGGGAAGTTATAGATGAGTTATATATTGATGACATGGTAGATATAGTAGAAGAGATGCCTGCCAATGTAGTAAAGAGAATTCTAAAAAATTCAACAGAAATTACCCGCAAGACCATAAATCATATTTTGAATTATCCTCAGGACTCTGCGGGAAGCATTATGACCACTGAGTTTGTTGGCTTGCGTTCTAATATGACTATCGTGGATGCCATCAATAAAATACGCAAAATAGGTCTTGATAGCGAGACAATTGATACTTGCTATGTAACCGATAATGTGAATCGTTTAATTGGCTATATCACTTTAAGGACCATTATTCTTTCTGAAGATAGCAATACAATCGAAGAATTAATGGAGACAAATGTAATCTCTGTAAATACATTTGAAGACCAAGAAGAAGTGGCCAATATGTTTGGTAAATATGATTTGACTGTATTACCGGTAGTGGATAATGATAATAGGATGGTCGGTATTGTCACCATTGATGATGCCTGGGATGTATTAGAGAAGGAAACCACAGAGGATATTGAATTAATGGCTGCTATAACACCTTCCGATGCACCTTATCTTAAAAAAACTACATTTGATATATGGAAGAGCCGAATGCCTTGGCTACTTATACTGATGATATCGGCCACATTTACAGGTATGATAATATCGCGCTTTGAAAATGCGCTGCAAACATATGTGGTTTTGACCGCATATATACCTATGCTTATGGATACAGGTGGTAACTCGGGAAGCCAATCGTCAGCAACAATTATCCGTGGATTGTCATTACATGAAGTGGAGTTTATAGATATATTTAAAGTCCTTTGGAAGGAGTCAAAAGTAGCTATATTAAGCGGATTAACCTTAGCTATAGTTAATTTTGTTAAGCTTATGCTATTCGATAAGGTTGGTTTTAGCATAGCCCTGATAGTAAGTAGCACATTGCTAATAACAGTAATAATAGCTAAAATGGTCGGATCCACCCTTCCGATGCTAGCTAAGAAAATAGGCTTCGACCCGGCAGTGATGGCAAGTCCCTTCATAACAACTATAGTAGATGCCATATCACTGATATTTTATTTCGTCATAACCGGCATCGTACTCGGATAAATTGTAACACCATCAACGAAGGAGGTATATTATATGATTTTAAATGAAACATATACACTAAAGAATGGTATTAAGGTGCCAAAGCTTGGGCTTGGAACATGGCAGATTCCTGATGGAAAGGAAGCTTATGATTCCACAAAATGGGCTCTGGAGGCAGGCTATAGACATATAGATACAGCTATGGCTTATGGTAATGAGGAAAGTGTTGGAAGAGCAATTAAGGATTCCGGAATACCTAGAGAAGAGATATTTTTAACAACTAAGCTTCCTGCCAAGATGAAGGGCTATGACATAGCCCATGAATGCTTCCAAAAATCCCTTAAGGCTCTTGGTATGGATTATATTGATCTCTATCTTATTCATGCGCCCTGGCCATGGGAAAATATAGGTCAGGATTGTACCGAGGGTAATATAGACAGCTGGAGGGCATTTGAAGAAATCTATGACAGCGGTAAGGCAAAGGCTATTGGTATATCTAATTTTGAACCCAAGCATATCGAACCGATACTTGCCATGTGTAAGCATGTTCCAATGGTTAATCAGATACGCTTTCATATCGGTGATAGACAAGAGGAAGTGGTTGATTATTGCAATAAGCATGGAATATTAATAACTGCTTATTCTCCTCTGGCAACAGGCAGAATTCTGGATGATAGGGCAATTGTAGATATGGCTGCAAAATATAAGGTGACGGCGGCACAGTTATGCATAAGATATTGCATTCAGAAAGACATGGTTGTTATTCCTAAGTCAACTAAGAAGGAACGCATTGTATCAAATGCTGAAGTAGACTTTATTATTGATGATGAGGATATGAAGGTACTAGATAGATTATAAAAAAGTATTAAGTTTTGTTTACTCATAGAATGTACGGCTTTAACATTAAGTAATTTTTAGGAAATAGTAAAGGTGCCCATATGATGAAGATTAACTCTATTCATCTATGGAGCACCTTATTTATTCAACCGACACCAAATCTATTAGCAAATTAGGAAATATTTCTGGACACAGTATGGAATATTGCTATGTTAAAATTGTATGTGAATATGATAGAATAAAGTTATTAGAATGCAAGAGGAGGATATCATGAGAATATTCCATATTTCGGATTTACATATCGGTAAGCAACTCCATTTCTACAATATGAAGGATGACCAACTTGCTATACTGGGGCAGATTATTGACAAGGCCAAGGAGCTTAGACCGGATGCGATTATAATTGCAGGAGATATCTATGATAAATCGGTTCCTTCTGCTGAGTCCTATATGATATTTAATCAGTTTCTTAATGACTTATCAGATATAAAGCCAGATATTCCGGTTCTGATAATAGCAGGCAATCATGATTCTGCCGAAAGACTTGATTATGCTAGTGCATTCCTAGAGAAGGATAATATCTTTGTATCGGTTCAGCCCCCATATATTGAGGATGAGTACCTGAAGAAAATCGTACTTAAGGATGAATATGGGGATGTGAACTTCTATATGCTCCCCTTTACTAAGCCCGGTTATGTCCGCCATTTGTTCGAGGAGGGAGTGATAACTAGCTATGACAGCGCCATAAAGGCACTTATAGATAGAGAGAATATTGATTATAGTAAACGAAATGTCCTCATATCTCATCAGTTTTATGTGTCAGGGGATGCGTCCCCCGAGATCTGTGATTCTGAGCAGGTCTATATAACCGTCGGTGGTATTGACAGCGTGGATATAGATAGGATAAAGGACTTTGATTATGTAGCACTTGGACATCTTCATGGGGCGCAGAGTATAGGCATGAAACATATTAGATACAGCGGCACACCCCTTAAGTATTCTGTAAGCGAGGAAAAGCATGCAAAGGCCATTACCATGGTAACTATTAAGGATAAGGGGACTGAAATAACATTTGATAAGATACCTCTATATTCACTTCGGGATGTTAGGAGTGAAAGAGGTCTCCTAAGTGATATTATTAGTAGAGCTACTGATGAGAACAGACATGATTATGTAAGTATAACTATTACCGATGAGGATGAGATATATAAGCCTAAGGATCAGCTAGAGGAGCATTATGACCATATCCTTGAGGTTAAGGTTGAAAATAGCAGAACAAAAGCACAGCTTGAGGCCACAGATTTTGAAGCTACTGTGCTTAAACCCTTTGAAGCATTTAAGCAATTCTATCAGGAAATGCAAGGTGCTCCTATGAGCAGTGAGGAAGAAAGCATTATGGTTGATATAATTAATAAGCTACAGGCAGAAGGGGAGGATTAGATGAAGCCAATATACATTAAAATGTCAGCCTTTGGGTCTTATGCTGGTGAGGAAATAGTTGATTTTTCTGAAGTAGGTAGCGGGATATTTCTTATAACCGGTGATACCGGAGCTGGAAAGACCACCATCTTTGATGCCATTACATATGCCCTCTATGATGAAACCAGCGGAGGGAAGCGTAATGGTGAGATGATGCGTAGCCAATATGCCGATGATGATACACGCACCTATGTGGAGTACAGCTTTATATATCACGGTAAGACATTTACCATAATCAGAAGTCCTAAGCAGGAGCGTATGAGTAGGAGGAGGAATAAGGACGGAGAATTTACCATGACCACCGACCAACCGAATGTCTCTCTTATATTGCCTAACGGTCAGGAATATGGAGGTAAGATAAAGGAAACCAATCAGAAAATTATTGATATTATAGGTCTGGATGTCAATCAGTTTACACAGATTGCAATGATTGCCCAGGGGGATTTTCTAAAGCTTCTTCATGCATCCTCCAAGGAAAGAAAAGAAATATTTACTAAGATATTTAACACAAGGATTTATTGGCTGATTGAAGAAGAACTAAAAGCAAGAGCAAAGTCCATATACGGACAGCTAGAGGACAATCGAAAGGATATTATCCGAGAGACAGAGGATGTTAAATGTATAGAGAATAGTGAATTATTATCACAGTGGGAGGTTATGCCGCACTTTACGGAGACCGATTCGGATAAGCAATTAGAGCTTATAGGGCTAATCATTAATGAGGCTAAGGATAAGGAAGATGAGATAAAGAAGTCGTTGGCAGTTAACGGCCAGCAGCTGGATGAGATTAATACTAAGATTAAGCAAGCCGAGGATAACAACAAGCTCTTTGATTCCTTTGAAGTGGCTCTATTAAGGAAGGAGGAGCTGGACCAGAGGAAGGATGATATGGCTGATCTTAAGCTTAGAATAGATAAAGCGAAAAAGGCACAGGTAGTAGAGCCCAAGGAGGATGCCTTCCTTAATAAACAAAAGGATTTATCTGAATGTATGAAAAGGATTGCGGATATTAAATCCTGGTTGGATAATAATAGGGATAGATTAGAGAGTCTTAAGAAAGATAAGGAGCTAAAAGAAGAGGAGTATAAAAAGAAGAGTCCAGGGCTTATATCTAAAATCAGCTCTATTAATAATCTACTGCCAAAATATGAGGAGCTTGATACATATAAGACCGAAAAGATTGCTCTGAATGAAAATAATAATAAAGCACAGGATGAGTATACAAGACTGCTTCAGCTTATCGAGGAAGAAAAGAAAAGCAAAATCACATTGTCTAGTGAACAGGAGAAGCTTAAGAATGTGGCAGCTCAGCATATTCAGCTTAAGCATACTGTAGATAGCTTAACTGAAAGAAAGGCTGCATTGGAAGGGCTTATTAAATCTATTGCGTCAATGAAATCACTACGGACTATTTATGAAAATGAAGATAAGTATTATAAGGATACAGAAAGATCTTATGAAATAAGAAAATATGAATATGATGAATTATATCACAGCTTCATAGAGGGGCAGGCGGGAATTCTGGCCGCAACACTAAAAGATGGTGACGCTTGTCCTGTATGCGGTTCTACTTCTCATCCTAAAAAGGCCATAAATTCTAATCATATAATAGATGAAAGCAAGCTAAGGGCCGCTAAGAAGGAGATGGAGGACGCCCTTAATATTAGGCAACATAAGTATGAAGCCCTGCAAAAGGCTAAGCAAAGCTATGAGAAGGAGCTTGAGCTTGCAGTCCATGAGGGAAAGAAAATTATTGATGCCTCTATTAATTCTGATAATATAGCTTATACCGATATAGAGATTTTATTAGAGCAGTGTAACAATCAGCTCATGCTTGACACAGATAAAAGAAATCAGGCAGAAAAGGCAGAGATGACATATTCCTCTAACCAAGAACGGATTAAAGAGCTAGAGGAGGCTATAGAAACCCATGATAAGAATAGGTACGAAGCAGAGAAGGTAAGGCAGGAAGTAGCTGCTAGTCTTATAAAGGTTGATACTAAGATAGGAAGTCTTAAGAAGGACTTGATTTATGAGAGTAAGGCTCATGCACAAAAGGAGCTTAATACAACCGAAATACAGCTGCATGAATTGGAAGAGGCAAAAGCTGTATCTGCCGAAAATTATCAAGCTATTATCAATATCACAAATGAAAAAAAAGGTAACCTTAAGACTGAGGAGGAAAGCTACAGTAGACTTTCAAAGGAAGTAGAAAAATCCGAGCTAGAGTTAAAGAATGAATTATCAAAGCAGAACTTTTCGAGTCTAGAGGAATATAGACAAGCTAGACTAAGCTCACAGAAAATTGAAGATTTAAGCCTTATAGATCAAGAATATCGGGATGAAATCATAAGAAACAAAACTAGTATTGAGACCTATAAAGAGCAAACTAAGGGAAAATCAAGAATCCAAACCGATCAACTGGTCTTGAAGCAGATAGAGCTTAATAGCATTAAGCTGCATTTGGATGAGGAAAGTAAGTCCATATATGGAATCCGCACAAGAAATGAGGAGGTCTATACTAAGGTTACAAGACTTATAAGTGATAGAGAAAAAGCTATGAAGACATATAGTGCTATAAGCAGATTGGCAAATACAGCAGGTGGCAAGCTTAGCGGTAGGCATCTTAATTTTCAGACATATATTCAGAGAATGTATTTTAGCATGATTCTTAAGGAGGCCAACAAGAGGCTTTATACCATGTCCAATAATCAGTTCATACTAAAATGTCGTGACATGGAGGACTTGTCAGGGCAAGGCGAGGTAGGCCTTGACCTAGATGTATACAGCATGGTAAATGACCAGGTCCGTGATGTTAAGACCTTATCTGGCGGTGAGTCATTTATGGCGGCACTGTCTATGGCTCTTGGCATGTCAGACATTATTCAAAACACAGCTGGAAGTATACATATTGATACCATGTTCATAGATGAAGGCTTTGGCTCCTTAAGTGATGACACCAGAATGCAGGCCATTAAGATACTTAACGATTTATCGGGAGGTAAGAGATTGGTAGGAATCATATCCCATGTCACCGAGCTTAAGACACAGATAGGAACAAAGCTTGTAGTGACAAAGGGAGAAAAGGGTAGTAAGGCCAGATGGGAGATGTCATAATTATACTATATTACCATGTAGCCAGTTGGCTTTCTTATAATATATAAGAAATACCACTGAGCTGATAAACCATGTAAGGGGATAGGCCCAGAAGATTACTCTAATATCTGGAATTATTCGAATCATAATGGTTATGTAGCTTATACGAATAGCACACCAGCTGATCAACATAACTATCATCGGTATACTTGTTTTTCCGGCACCCCGTAGTATACTTGAAAGGCAGTGTGAAAGAGCAAGCAAAAAGTAGAAGAGGCTCTCGGTTCTCATCTGCTTTACACCGTATGCTATTACATCCGGTTCGCTATTAAAGAAGCTTATCAATATAGGTGCAAATATCCACAACACTACCCCTACGATTTCGGCTAATAATACCCCTGTAAATATCCCAAACCTTGCCCCTTTCTTGGCTCTTTCATATTGCTTTGCGCCGAGATTTTGCCCAATAAAGGTGGTGAGAGCCATAGAGAAGCTGGTAATCGGTAGAAATGCAAAGCCCTCCAGCTTGGAGTAGCTGCCGCAACCTGCCATAGCTATAGAACCAAATTTATTTATATTTGACTGAACGATAACATTTGCAAAGGCAATCACGGAATTTTGAACACCGGTAGGTAAGCCCATCTTAAGCAGACGGGCAGACATGGTGCGATTTAGTCTTATTTGACTAAAGATAACCTTATGTTCTCCATTTACTCTCATTAGCTTAACAAAACCCAGAATAGCGCTGACGAATTGGGATATTACTGTTGCAAAAGCCGCGCCGGCAATACCAAAATCAAATACTGCTACAAATAATATATCGAGCACTGTATTAAGAATGGCAGCAGCAATCAGATAGTAGAGAGGGTGCTTACTGTCGCCGACCGCCTGGAAGATTCCCATACAGGTATTATACATGACTATTCCAATTCCGCCGGCAAAATATATACGAAGATATAATACGGAATTATGAAAGACATCCTCAGGGGTCCCCATCATTCTAAGAAGTACAGGTGTCAGACCTATACCGATTACCGTTATAATGACTCCTGCGATTAATCCCAGTGCAATAGTATTATGAATAGCAACCTTAAGATCCTTCATATTCTTGGCTCCAAAGTAGCGTGAAATTATAACGCTAGCTCCTACGAAGACACCATTAATAAATCCGACAATTAAAAAAATTAAGCTGCCTGTAGAGCTTACAGCAGCTAGAGCTTCCTTACCCAGAACATTTCCGACAACAAGGGAATCTACAACATTATAAAGCTGTTGAAATAAATTCCCCAAAAATATTGGTAAAGCAAATATTATTATCTTCTTTGATATTTTTCCTTCTGTCAATTTTGGTAGCTTCCCCCTGTCGTATATTAGTCATTCATATAATGATAGATTAATAGATTAAAATATGCAAGCATGAAATCCTAGTAAAAAGTTCTAATGACTATACTATTCGAACAGGCTATCAAGCTTGCTGCGAATACGCTTCCTATTTTCTTCAGTGGTCTCATAATCAATAACATATACACCGTCTTCATTAGTATAGAGACAATCACCTTCCTTGGTCTCGGGAGGGAGTAGGTCTATTCTAATATTAAGAAACTCTTTCTCTTCATTCTCACATACGGCGTAAAGCCCTTCTAATCTATCGACAATATATTTTTTCATGATAGAATTTTCCTTTCCTCATAAGTTTTTCAGGGTTTGGAACGTATTAGATCCTTGTCATTGATCTTATATGGTTCTTTATTAGATTTTATGGTGACACCGTCTGATTCCAGAATTATTGTACTCTGTTCGTCGGTTCTATACAAATGAATATCTCTATCCTTCATAGCTTTCATTATCTCCACATGTGGATGACCATATGAATTATCTTTTTTTGCACTTATAATACATATATGAGGGTCTAGGGCATTCAAAAAATCATCACTATTACTAGTGGAAGACCCATGGTGCGCTAGCTTAAAGACATCTGCCTTAAGGTCAATTCCATTTTGAAGCATTTCATTTTCAGAATTTGTCTCAGCATCACCTGTAAACACAAAGGTATTTTCCTTATGCACAAGCTTAATGCCGACGCTATAATCATTCAGATTCTTATAGTCGCTTTCATTGGGTGCTATGATAATAAATGAAGCATTCCCTATAGTGTATTCAGTTCCTATTATGGGCTTGGTTATTTTTAGATTATTATCAGCTATAGTATCGAGTAATTCTTCAAATGTTTTACTTGTGCTTACAGCATTTGACATAATTATTTTGCCAATTTGAAAATTATTAATTACGTTAGCAAGGCCACCAATGTGATCACTATGGGGATGTGTACCAATTACATAATCTAATTTAGTGACACCATTGTCCTTCAAATAACCAATTAAAGTATCGCTGGCATGCCTTTCGCCTGCATCAATAAGTATATGGCTATCATCTGATTGTATAAGTATGGCATCGCCCTGACCAACATCTATAAAATGTACCTTTAAGCTTGAATAATCGTCATCATCCTCAAGAAAGGATACAATATTTCCGATGGTCTTGATAAATCCATCAGGGCCTTTATGTACAAGTAGTGATATTATTGCTAAGGAGAGTATCGATGCTAATAGTATCCATATTAAACGTTTTTTCATATTTTGCTCCTACAAGTAAGTTATACTACATTATATACTAGTAATACTGTAAAATGTCAACGGTAGATTACCGGTCTCTGGTACCATTTTGTGTCAGAGACCAATTTTTTAGGTTTCTATTGACATATATAAATATATGTTATACAATAATTCTATCAACCGGTTGGTAGGCAGATAAATATGTTTTTTATTTGGTATTTATTTTATATAAGTGAGGTTAGATCATGAAAGACGGAACAAATACAAGGGATAGAATTCTTCAAGCAGCTTTAGAAGTATTTACTCATCAAGGCTATGAGGGAGCACGTATGGAAAAGATAGCTTCTATGGTAGGAATTAATAAAGCTTCTTTATACTTTCATTTTAAAAGTAAAGAGGATATTTTCCGAGAGCTTTTTCATGATATATATGAGAAATATCAGAACATGCTTGCTACAGTTATAAATGAATCAGAAGGACTTACTTGTAGTGAACGATTGAACATGATATATAAGCGGTATCTAGATTATAATCTGAACAATATAGAGATGTCTTTTTGGAATAGAATTTATTACGCGGCTCCGGAGTTTATGAGAGATGATATTATTGAGGTTACAGGTGATTCAAAAACTACATTCATAAATGGCATATCGATAATTATGGAAGAAGGAATTAACAAGAAAGAGCTTAAGCCTATGAATCCGGATTCTATGGCTATGACATACTATTATGTTATTACATGTATTGATCTTAGCTCAGATTTAATGAATAAGGAGAATGCAATACATGAGATGGACCAGTGCTTTGAAGTCATATGGAAGGGGATAAAGGCATAGAAAAAAATATGTGGTACAGCCATATATTTTTTATCATCAACCTACCAAATAGTAGGTAGAAAACAATGTAATAATCTTATTCAATATATTTAAGAATAAGGAAGTAAACAGAGACAAGGAGGAAGTAATATGAAACAAAGAGTATTAGGAAGATCAGGAATTCAAGTTAGTCCTATGGGATTAGGATGTTGGGCAATAGGCGGTCAGTTTTATATGGATAATAAAATTGATGGATATGGTCAGACAGATGATAAGGAATCTGCTAAAGCAATCCATGCTGCTCTAGATTTAGGTATTAATTTTCTTGACAGCTCTGATGCATATGGTATAGGTCATAGCGAAGAGGCTATTGGAAAGGCACTTGAAGGTAAGAGAGAGAATGCAGTTATAGCTACGAAATTTGGATTTATTGGTAATGAAGCCACCAAGACATTACAGGGCTACAATGTAAGTCCTGCTTATATCGAAAGAGCCTGTGATGCATCACTTCGTCGTCTAAGAACCGATTATATTGATTTATATCAGCTGCATGTATGGGAGGTTGGAATATCAGAGCTAGATTCTGTAACTGATACCTTGGACAGATTAGTGTCCAAGGGAAAGATAAGAACATATGGATGGAGTACAGATTTACTTAGTGGTATTAAGCTGATTGCCGAGAAGAAGAATTGTAGTGCAATCCAGCAGGAGTATAGTATAGTTAAGGGTGATGATGAAATAGTGCATTTTTGTGAGGAGAATAATCTGGCAAGTATTAATAGAAGTCCATTAGCTATGGGCTTACTGACCGGAAAATACAAGAAGGATTCTAAAATATCACAGGATGATGTTAGAGGAGCAGGATTCTCATGGGCAGAGCATGTATTCAAGGACGGAAAGCCGAATGGTGAAGCATATAAGAAGCTTGAAGCAGTCAGGGATATTCTCACAAGTAAGGGTAGGACCCTGGCACAAGGAGCTCTCGCGTGGATTTGGGGTAAGAGTAATGTCACTATACCGATTCCCGGCTTCAAGACAGTAAAGCAAGTTGAGGAGAATGCCAAAGCCATGGAATTTGGCCCTCTAACAGCAGAACAAATACAAGAAATTGAAATGGTACCAGGTACCGTACCTGGTACCGTTACACTCTGAGACGCATTACAAAGGTGGCACCGCCGCCTTCTGTATCTTGGACTGAGATTTTGCCCTTGTGGCATTGAACCAGATCATTTGCAATGCTAAGTCCCAAGCCAAAATGCTTTTTATCGCTCCTAGATGGATCTACGCGGTAGAAGCGGTCAAATATAAGCTTTTTGTCTTCATCGGTGATGCCAATGCCTTGATCCTCCACCTCTATATTAAGGTGGTGTTCGGTATTATATCCTCGTAAGGTTACTTTCTTACCAGTAGGAGTATAGGATATAGCATTGTCCAGCAGTATACATAGGATTTGCTTTAGTCTATCCTTATCTCCGGATATGATAGGAAGCTCATCCTCCTGCAAATCAAGCTCAAAGTCTAGCTCCTTTTGTCTAAATAGTGGCAGGAAGGCTTCATAGGTTTCAATTAAAAGTGTGTCGATTTCTATCGGCTCACTTTTAATTTGCCAGGTCTTTGTATCCATATTAGCAAGCAAAAGCATATCATCTATTAAGCGAGACATTCGCTTGCATTCTTTATTAATTCCACTCAGGAAATTCTTAGATTCATCAGATGTGGTAGTGATTGCAGCGCTATTAGCCATGATAACAGACAAAGGAGAACGAAGCTCATGGGAAGCAGCGGCTATAAATGCAGTCTGATTTCGGTTGCTTTCTTCAATCGGTCTAATCATTCTTGAGATTAGACGCAGACTTACTAGAAACAAGGCCAATACTCCTGCTAATCCAAGAACGATATATAGTATACGTTGATTTGTTACCGCTGAATAATAATTCGGCAGATATTGAAGCAAGGTAAGGCTTCGCCATCCTCTATCAGTAGGAATGACAGATACATAGCCATAATAGATATCATTATTATCACCCTTTATAGTATAGGTGTTACTGTTAGTCACATTAAAAGAAATTGGATTTATGTCAATGGTAATACCATCATACATAGCCAGTGATCTAATTCGCCCAATAAGTATAAAGCGATTTGTGGGAGGATTTAGAACACCCTTAAATGTCAAGGGATTACCGTTATCCTCTATATATAATAGTAGATTATTTTTAGACTCCATCTGTGTAAGCCAGGTGACATTTATGACATTCTCGTTTTGTAGCTTATTTATTATTGTATCTCCATGATTAGTAAAGGCTTCAAGCCTTTTTTCCTCCAATTTGCTTTCGGTTAGCATAAGAAGGGAAATCATGACAATAAGAAGAATAAGTCCGGTTGATACGGTATATAACAATACCAATTTATTTCTTAAGGAACGAAGCATGTAATCCTCCCTCATTAAAACATAAAATTTTGTTACTTACAACGGAGGATTTACCCTCACTAAGTAAATAATATATATCCACAGCTTATAACGGAGGGTTTATCCTCCCATTTCCACAAGCTGATAACCTACTGAATGCACTGTCTTTATCTGAGCTTTGCAGCCAGCCGTCTTAAGTCTACGTCGTACTAAATATATGTAATTATCCAGATTTCCATCTTCAACAAGAGAATCAATTCCCCATACTCTTGTAAGTATTTGTTCTCTTGTAAGAATCTGCCCCTTATTTCGAATTAAGTATTCCAATAGATGTGTTTCTGTGTTGGATAAAGTAACAGTTTTATTCTCTGCAGTCAGGGTATGTAAATCAGTATTTAGGATGAGGTTAGAATATTCAAGAATTTCATTGTGATTAAGCCCCCTTGGCCTTCGTACCAAGGCTCTTATTCTCGCTAAAAGCTCACCAGTATCAAAGGGCTTTATCAGGTAATCATCGGCACCGGCATCGAGGCCGTCAATCCTATCGTTAATGCCATTCATAGCAGTTACCATAATAACGGGGGTGGTTATGTTGTTCTTCCTAAGGATTTGCAGCACCGATAAGCCGTCAACCAAAGGAAGCATGCGGTCCAGAATTATAGCATCATAAGTAGATGATGTACCATAATGAATCGCATCATCTCCACGCATGCATATATCTACATCGTATCCTTCTTTCTTAAGTGTCACGGATAAAGCTGCACACAAATCCTGATCATCTTCAATCAGTAAAAGCTTCATAGTATAACTCCCCCAAAAAGGCTTTCCCCTTACTACTTATATAGTATATCATATTAGCATTTGATTCTCTATTTTTTCTCTAAAAACTGGTAGCCGGGTTAGAGATTATTTAGATAATTAAATATTATAATTGTATTTAAATGGTATAGGAGATTGCTATACAGTGGAAATAAGAATGCCTTAATGGCAACGGAGGTAGAGCATGAAGAAAGTTATATCTATAAGCATGGTATTTGTACTACTTATCATGGTAATGGCGGGCTGTAGCTCAAATAAAACAGATGAAAAGAGCGAGGATGAAGCCTCGAATAGCAAGTTGGCTAAGGGAAGGTATGTGGAGGAGAATATTGAAGTTCCTTCAGATATAAATCATATTTTATCATTTCTGGTTAGTCCTAAGGGTATTACCGAGCTCTATGGATACGGTAATAACGGTAATTATCAGAAGTATCTCTATATTGATAAGGAATGGGTAGAGGATGAGTCAGACCAGCTGAAGAAAGCACTTTCTTCTACACCTCTCCAAATTGATAGGGTGCTTTATGGAGAGGACAATAATCTCTATGTTCTAGCCGATAAGTTTCCTACCTATAGAAATGCATTGTATCGATTATCTGATTCAGGAGAACTTGAAGACGTTGGTGTAGTAAGGTTCGAGGATTTCTATGCTGAATGGAATAATCTGCCCTATAGACCTAATTCAATTGAAATATTGAAAAATGGCATGATAGCAGTCACATATAATTGGAGAGCAGTCGAGATATACTCTTCCGATGGACAGTCGACGGTTGGAGAATTTGCGTCTGGGTACCCATCTGCTATGACAGCATGTGGTAGTTATTTGTTTTATTCTAATGAAAATAATAGCGAGATATTAAAGCTTGATGTAGAAAAGAATGAAGAGCAAGCTTCAATTCCTTTTGAATTTGAAATAAGCGACAAAGGAATTATCGAATATGATGGAAGCACGGCCTACATATGTGATGTGACGGGAATTCATCTGAACAAGGATGGAGGCTCCATATGGGAGACAATTGTGGATGGAAGTCAATCTAGTCTGGGGATGCCATCACAGGAGCTAAATGATTTCATACTTGGGACCGAAGATGATTATTATTATATACTTCAGGATACGGAAGGAAGATTTATAAAGCATATATATTTTGATGAGAATGCTAGCATCCTGCCTGTGGCAGAGCTTTCAATATTTTCTATAGAGGATAGTAAGACGATTCGTCAGGCAATAAGCATTTTTCAGCAAAGCCATCCTGGCATAAAGATTAGTTTTCGAGTGGCAAATCCGAATAGAAAGAGAGTATATACCTATGGTATAAAGGATCCTGAAGCAACCGTAACCCTACAGGATCAGATCAATGCCCTTAATACAGAGCTTTTATCAAATAAGGGTGCCGATATCTTAGTGCTGGATGGACTACCAGTTGACTCCTATATAGAAAAGGGTGTTCTTGAGGATATGGGGGATATCTTTAAACCTATGATTAAAAATGAGGAGATACTCTCAAATATTACAGATGATTATATTAATGGCGAAAAGATATATACCATGCCCGTTCGATTTAGGCTTCCTATTATATATGGCAAAAGTGAGGCCGTGAATGCTGCAAATTCCTTGGAGGAGTTGGCTAACTATACTGAAAGCAATAAGGTCCTACCGCTTCTTAATCCAAGTAATTATAGGGCTATGACAGCATGGTTCTTACTTCTATACTACAATCAGATTCTTAATGATGCAAACAAGGTCGATCAAGCACTATTACTGGATTTCCTAAGAAATACTGATATTATTGCTAGAAATATTGAAGCATCGGATGATGCTCCTATAAATATTATGGGATCGGCTAAAGGAGCAATAATGGGATATTGGATAGATGGAATAATTCACGTACACAAGAAATTAATTCAGGCTAATATTGAAGAGCTAGATGGAATAATGGATTTTGCTACTCCAATAGAAGCGGCAAAGAAATGGAATGGTAGCTTTGCTGTAATTAACAATACTTACAGAGCTAATACTCTTATAGGGATAAATAGTGTCAGCAATAATAAGGAGCTAGCCAGGGAATTTATACAATTTCTATTTGCAGAAGAGATTCAGAGTGAGGCATTGTTGGACGGCTTCCCAATAAATAAATTAGCTCTGGAGGGTTGGATAGAAAGGGATGAAATTAATAGCGCTTTTTCTGTTGGCGACGGTGATTACCAAATCATGGCCACTTATCCGTCATTACATGCAAGAGTGTTAATCTATGAAGAGATTAAGGTTTTAGAAAGACCGATGGAAAATGACTCTACTCTGATTGATATGATTCTAGATGAGGCTGAACGCTACCTTAGAGGAGATATTAGCGTCCAGCAGGCTGTAGATAATACAATGAGTAGCATTAACACTTATTTGTCGGAGTAATTAAATAATAGCTTGATATTACAAGTAAGAACACTCATGACTTAAGATATGAGAGGTTCAATAGCAACATCTAATTATATGAGAATTCTAATAGACGATTATTGGATATATGTAGGAGGAGACAGATGAAGAAAAGCAATCAAGCATGGTTATTCTTAGCCCCAAGCTTCATTGGACTTATCTTCTTTGTATTTCTTCCTTTTGGGGATGCCATAAGAAGATCCTTTACGACAGCCATGGGTGGCAAATTCGTAGGTCTTAGTAATTATGAAACCGTAGTAAATAATCAAGCCTTCAAGATGGCTTTAGCTAACACAGTAAAATTTATTATTATATGTGTACCACTTTTATTATTATTTTCCTTGATGCTATCTGTAATGATAAGTAGCCTTAAAAAGCTAGGAGGCTTGTTTAAGACATCCTTTTTGATACCCTTGGCTATTCCCGTATCCTCTGTCTTCTTCTTATGGAAGGTGGTATTTCATCAGAATGGTCTTTTGAATATACTGCTATCTAGAGTGGGGGTAGAGGGGTTTGACTGGATGAGCACAAGGGCCTTTCCTATATTAGTCTTTAGCTATCTATGGAAGAATGTCGGCTATGATATGGTGCTTTGGTTAGCTGGTCTGGACACCATATCCCTAAACCTATATGAGGCCGCCTCGGTGGACGGAGCTAATGCATGGAAGAAGTTCCGTTATATAACACTACCGGGGCTGCTTCCCACTGTCTATATAGTGACCGTATTATCAATACTAAATACCTTCAAGGTATTTCGTGAGGCTTATTTGATTGCGGGCTCTTACCCAAGGGATGACAGTATCTATATGCTCCAGCATCTATTTAATAATTGGTTTACCAAACTAGACATCCAGAAGATGTGCGCGGCGGCTGTGATAGTAGCTTTGGTTATTACGGGAATTATATTGCTATTACAGAGACTAGACAGGAGATTTGGTGAGGACATATGAATTTGTTATCAATCATAAAGAGAAAATTGAATATGCTACTTCTTATGGTCTTATCACTTATTACAATACTTCCTATCTGGTTTGTAATTTCAGGTTCCTTTATGGGTAGCGGTGAGTTTACTCAGAGCTTTTCCGCGGTTTTATCTGACACCTCGGGTAAGGTCTCCTGGCCTTTAATTCCCAATTATCCTACGCTAAGATCATATATTGAGCTTCTTATTGATACACCGAGATTTTTTGTGGTCTTTTGGAACTCATGTAAGCAGGTATTTCCATCCCTTATAGGACAGCTGCTTATTGCGGTTCCTGCTGCATGGAGCTTTGCGAGATTTGATTTTAAAGGAAAAAGAGCCGTCTTAACCTTGTACATAATCCTGATGATAATGCCCTTTCAGGTTACAATGGTATCCACCTATCTGGTGCTTGATAGACTTGGCATACTGGATAGCCACTGGTCAATCATATTGCCGGCTGCCTTCTCGACATTTCCTGTCTTTATTATGGTAAAGTTTTTCAAATCAATTCCTACGACTCTATTCGAAGCAGCAAGCATTGACGGGGCAGGAGAGTGGAGAATATTTATTAATATTGGTCTTCCCCTAGGTCGTGGGGGAATTATATCTGCTATGATACTGGGCTTTCTTGAGCTATGGAATGCTATTGAACAGCCCCTTAACTTTATAAAGACACCGAGCAAATGGCCTCTAACATTATTTATTCCGGGTATTTCGCCGGAAAAGGCAGGTATATCGCTGGTTGCTTCGGTAATCATGCTACTTCCGGCGTTATTACTCTTCTTGTATGGCGGGCAGTATCTGGAACAGGGGATTATGGTGTCTGGAATAAAGGAATAAAGGAGGGTAAACCCTCCGTTGTAAGTAACAAAGTTTTATGTTTTGATGAGGGAGGATTGCATGCTTCAAAAAATAAGAAATTATTTTATTAAAGAACATTCAAAGACTATATCAAGGAGCGGGAAGGATAAAAAAGTAACCCTATCGAGTATGGCGGGTAGGTTACTGCTTATATTCTTTTTAGCCATGCTTATCTTTACCTTTGTATCCAGGGCGGCGGCATCATTTACCGTAGCTAAGGTAAGTGTAAGCAGTCCAAAAAGGGATAGATTGTATTATTCTATATCCGGAATCGGGGAGATAATACCTATTAATGAGGAGCGTATTCGTGTAGAACAGGGTTATAGAATTGAAAATGTATATGTATCGGTAGGTGATAAGGTAAGCAAGGATAGGGCCTTGTTTAGCTATGATATGAAAGTCCTCCAAGATAAGTACGATATTTTACAGAATGATATAGAGAAAATAAATATTCTAATATCAATAGAGAAGCTTAGACTAGAACCTACAGAAAGTAAATCATCAAAGCCTAATTTGTTGTCTTTAAAACAGGCAGAGGAGAATCTTGAAATTGCCAAAACAAACTTAGCCGAAGCGGAAAAGGAATACGAAAGAAGTATAAGTAGCTCAGAAGATAAGGAGAATGAAAGCTGGCAAGAGGAGTATGAAAGCAGGCAGAAGAAATATAATACTTTTTTAAACAGCTATGAGTCCCTTGTATTCCAGCAAGAAAAGCAGCTAAAGCTATCGGAGAGGTCTGTGCAAGATGCAAAGGATACATTATTCAAGTCAAATGAAAAGTATAGTGAAATCAATCCATTAATTGATAGCTATTTTGAAGCAGTAAAAAGTAAGGAGGAGGTAGCTGTTTATCGTGCGGGTGAGGCTATATTTGAGGCGTTTTATGGAGGTATCGATCCCTATGAGAAGCATAGGGATGCGGTCTTTAATATAGCCTTGGTAATACAGCAGGAAGACTATTATCTATGGTATTTATGGAACCAACTCTTGCGTTATGATGAGCAGCTATTCATTATAGAAAATGATTTGCAAAATTTAGAGAACAGTATGATTTCAAACGATAATTCAGGTCAAACCAAGGAAAAATTAAGACAAAGCTATAATGAAGCTTGGATAAACTTATCTAATATACTAAAAGAGTATGAGAGGCAGCTGGAGCTTTTAGAAATCGGTGTGGACATGGGAAGCAGTGACCTAAAAGGCTTAAGAAGAGATGATAAGAAGCTTAAGGAACATTTGGCAAATTATCGGTCTGCCATTGAAGAAGAAACCGATATTGAAGCGCCAAGAGCGAACTTATATAATTATATTATGGGTGACAAAGCAAAGACTGCTAAAGAAGAGATTGATAGAGCCACACTGGCACTCTCAAGAGCCGAGGAGGATTATGAAGTATTAGAGAAGGAATTTGGTATGGCGAGGAATAATTTGCAGCTTGAGCTTACAGAGCTGGAGGCTTCTATCTTAAGCATGGAGGGTGAGATTTATGATCTTAGCGATACCTTGGATGGTAAGAGGCAAGCGGTTAAGTCTGCAAAGGAGGCTGTAAGGCTTGCAGAGCAGGTGGTTGAAATGGCTAAGCTACAGTATGAAGAGGCAAGCAAACCAAATAATAATCAAGCCACCACTCAGATAACAGAGTTGAATATACAAGTCCATAATATAGATTTACATAAGAAAGAAAAGGAGCTAGAGGAGGTTGGTAAATTGATAGATTCCTCCGGCGAGGTCCTTTCTCCATCGGAGGGGATTATTAGTCAAATCGGTATAGAGGCTGGCAGGTCTACCACTGGGGAGGAGAATATAAAGATTGGTACAGGAATCTTTGTATTTAAAGGAGCATTTATCAGAGACGAAAATATCAATATAGAATTGGGAGGGGACGTGGACATTTCCTTGGCAGGAAAGGCTAGGGCTATAGAATCGGAAATAGGTAAATTATCAATTAATACAGATGGGATGACAGAATTTATATCTAGTCTACCTCAGGGGGGAGACTATTATCTTGGAGAGAAGGCTGAATTTAAGATAAGTATGGAGTCAGAACAATTCAATCAATGCATACCTATACAGGCACTTCGTGAGGATAATTACGGCTATTTTGTGCTGGTCATAGGCGAGCAGGAGGACATACTTGGGACGCAGATAATTGCAGAACGTAGACGCGTTGAGCTAGTGGCCAAAGGAACCTCTATTGTTGCTGTGGATGGATTATTATCAAATAGTCAGGTTATTACAGATAGCAATAAATATATAAATGCCGGAGATAGGGTTCGGATTGAATAGCTTATGATGGAATCTTGAATGGCATTGATTGTGTTCGTAATAAAAAACTTTGGGAGATAATATTATGGCGTCGAGTCAATATAAGGTTAGCAAGAGAAAAATAGTATGGATAATTATTGTCCTAATAATAGGTGCATTTCTTTGGACTGCTTCTATAATCAATCATATACATATATCCGACTATCACGGAGGCGTCAGCGTAAGATTTCAGGAAGCTATAGTAACAAGGCAGAGGATAGATAATATTCTTGAAGTAATGATATCAAGAGAAGATCCTCATATTCCTGAAATAACCCTATGGCAAATAGACGAACATATAGTTGTAAGCAATAAAGAAGATAATAAATCTATAGAGTTATCATTGATAACAGTGGCAGGTGATATGTCTAGAATATATCCAGTACCTATGCTGTATGGAGGATATTTACCAAGTGAGGATGGCTTTGGGTGTGTTATCGATAGGTCTACTGCCTATAAGCTTTTTGGTAGTTCTAATGCAGTGGGACTAAGGACTAAGCTAAATAATAAGGAGTACATAATACGAGGCGTAATTGAAGAAATCGACAGTAATGTAATGATAATTCAAGAGGAGGCCTCCTCATCTAAGAGTATAAATGCTAAAAGATACTCTTGTATGGAGATGTCCTATACTGACACAGAGAATGCTAAGCTCTTAACTGAAAGATTTGTCACAAGCAATGGATTTGGCATGCCTGAGGTAATTATTGATGGATATCTCATTTCCAAGCTTTCATATATGCTAATCCATTTACCCTTATGGTTAAGTGCCTTGCTGATAATAATATATTTAGCTCGTAAGGTATACTCACTAAAAGCCTCACCTATAGTAGCCCTTATGGGTTTTATAGGGATACTTATAATAAGCTTAATACTAATTAAAGTAACAAATATGCATATCTATTACCCCAACTCAATGATTCCAAATCGTTGGTCAGATTTTGACTTTTGGGCAGACAAAATAAGGACGATTCTATCATCTATAAGTAGAAAAGAGGGAATGGTAGTCTATTATAAAGATATGATGCTAAGAAAAAGGATGCTCATGGTAATAATGGGTGTAGTAGCTGCTGGAATAGCAGAACTTTATATGGTGCATCGTAATGGTGCCTCGTAATGGTGCCTGGCACCATTACGAAAGTATGAACTAAAAATCTAATTGCTTTACTATTGAGAATAATATATAATATAAATGGTATAAATAAGAATAAAATGTTTAAATTAGTCTTTTGCAGGTTGTGTTAGTAAGGGGGAGTAATGTTTAAGTCAAGGTTTACTACTTTAGGAAGGGATATATATCCCGGCCGTGAGGTCAAAATAAGTTGTGATATAGATGTAGAGCATCTTCATGATGGAGACCTGAAAGATAGGTATAGGCTTATATATATCAAGGAAGGCTTCGGTGTCTTTATAAATGGAGGTAACAGTCAGCTGATCACAAGCCCTATGATTTTATGCCTCAATGAGTCTGATGTAGCCGAGGTGAGGAACTCAGTAGGTCTTACAATGGACATAATGTATTTTGAACCCACATGCTTTGAGCGATATGTTGAATTTGATAGTCTTGAGGATTGGAAGAGCTCATTAGGTGATGACCTATATTTCTTCAGACCCTTTTTTGATCGTTCTGATGGATATATTGGTGCCTGTGCTACCAATCATTATATTGGCAAGCGGGTATCCCAGCTCATAGCACTTACGAATGCGGAGTTAACAGAGCAAAGAGACCATTTCTGGCCATGTCGTAGCCGGTCCCACTTTATCGAGCTACTTTTATTGACTAACTCTATATATAATGAGGATGAAGCTTATGAGAAAATGTATCTTGGTTGTATGACTGAGGAGATTAGCCAAGTAATAAGTTGGTTACACATTCATTGCAATGACAAGATTACTATGGAGGATGTAACAAGGGAATTTCATACTAATAAAACCACATTAAATCAAAAATTTAAGACCGTTATGGGTGTGACTGTTATGGAATATGTAATTAATCTGAGGATGCAAATAGTCTGCTCCTTATTAAGAAAAACCTATCTTTCTATTAAGGAGATTATGGAAAGAGCGGGATATAGAGATGATGCACATTTTCTACGTTCATTTAAAAAATATGCCGGTTGTACTCCATCTGAATACAGGAGTAAATATGAAACATCATAAATATTACTATAAATATTTCCGATTAACAGGATATCATTTCTGAAAAGCAATTTAAACCCCCTCACCTAAAGCGTAAAATGGGTGAAAAGGGGGTTATTATTATGAAAACAAAGATATTAAGTATTTTATTAGTAAGTATTATGGTTGTAGGAATCTTACTTACTGGATGCTCTGGGAGCAAAAAGACATCTGCCTCTGCAGCTAAATGGGCTACAGTAGTGGATAGCAGTATAGCTCATTCGTCAAACATTGAAGGTTTTCTCAATGAAAACTGCGGGCTAACAGTAGGCTATGGAGGAGAGATACATTATACTAATGACCAAGGTGAGACCTGGTCTGAGGCTGAAAATAGTTCTATGTGTCGCTACAGTCTGGATATAGTTAATGAGAAGCTGGCTTGGTCAGGCGGCAATGGAAATAATGTACGAATGACCAAGGATGGCGGCAAGACTTGGAGTGCAGTTACAGATATTAATCTGGGTGGCATGCATCTTGGTATTGACTTTCTTGATGATAAGAACGGATGGATTGCTTCTAATAAAAAATGTGCCAAAACTAATGATGGCGGAATCACATGGACGGAGCTAGAATTACCTGAGGATTTAAAAGGTATTGCAGCCATATGCTTAAGAACTACTGAGGATGGATATCTCCTAGCTAATAATGGATTATTTTATATAACGGGTGACGGTGGTTCCACATGGACTAATATGGATTTGGATATGGAAAGCTTTGGGGTTGTGGATGAAAAGGGTAATCCCGGTTTGTACAAAAAAAGTGTATCCTTGGCAGATATCTGCTTTACTGATGAGGATAACGGAATTATCATATTTTCGGGAATTGTACCCGGTGAAGGTACTAAGGGCTTCTGTCTGACAACCAACGATGGTGGAGAAAGCTGGACATCAGAAAAGCTAGAGCCAAAGGAAGGTTTTGTAGTTAATAGGGTGTATATCTCCGGTGATGGCTTATATCTTACACTAGGCAGCAATGATGGACAGCTATTAGTAATGAAACGTGAGGATTAATAATCGTTAGTAACAGCTACTTATAATCGGTACCAGGTACAGTTAATAAGAGTAAACTGTTCTTGGTACCGATATTATTCAAGTTTTGAGAAGCATTTTACAAGAGTTCTTAATTTAATTTGTACCGGTATAAAATTTCAAATAGTCACTTATTAGGTCAGTTTGAATTGAATGCCCTCCGTCATATATAATAAACTCAGATTTTACATTCCTTAGCTGTAGTGCTTCATATAAGGATTGTATTCCGACGGTGAAGGGATCATTAGTGTTACCGGCATCCATATATATATTAAGATTAGTAAATCCTTTCTCCTCTGCAAATGCAAGAACATCATCTATCTCATCTATGTTATCATTTGGAAATAACCACTTCTCCAGCTGTCGGTCAGAGAAATCATTCGATAGTACCCCCGGACTGTAGCCACCTACCTTCGAGAATAAATCAGTATGATGAAATGCAATTCTTAATGCCATCATTCCGCCCATAGAGAACCCTCCAATATATCGCCCGTCTTGTGATGTGACGGTAAAATATTGTGAGTCTATATAGGGAATCAATTCTGTACTGATAAATTTATCAACATTTCTTTCATCCAATTTACCATCATCCTTTAAGTCGGCCTCAATTTCTTTTAAGCTGGCCTCCTTTACAAATGGGAAAACCATTATTAAGGGATCTATTTCACCACTATCTATCAACTCATCAGCAGCCTCTGCAATTCCGTTATTAATCCACATGGTTTCACTCATGCTAAAGCTGTGGAGCCCATACCATACAGGATATTCTGTCCCGTCACCGTATCCTTTAGGCAAATATACGATATATGGAACCTTCTTATCAAGATGCATACTCTCCAAAGTTAACCTAGTTATTTGTGATTTCTCTAAGGGTTCACTGATGTCTAAGTCGCGGGAATTTGCTTTTTTACATCCAATAAATAGCATACATAATAGCATAATAATTATTATAAGATTCATTTTCTTCTCCATATCACACAACCGGCCTTCCATTTATTGCATATTTCATATATTATATCACCTGATGGTGCCTGACACCATTACAAAATTGTTAACATCTGTTCATATATTCGTAATGGTGCCTGACACCATTACAAAACCATTACAAAATAAGGTGGACGATATTAGATATAAATGATAGAATATGCATACAAAGGTATATAAATTAAAGAAAGCTGGTACTAATGTATGGCAAAAAAATTAAATATTGTTGATTGGAAGACTATAAGTGAATTTGTTAGAGAGGTATTTGTAAGATATGGCATTCCTAGAGAGGATGCTCTTATATGTGCAGACGTATTGCTTGAGTCTGATAAGAGGGGAATTGAATCCCACGGAGTTAATCGTTTTAAGCCTATTTATCTTGATCGTATTAAGGCTGGTATTCAGAATCCGGTTACTAACTTTGAGATAATTAAAGAAGGACCAACTACGGCGGTTATTGACGGACATCTGGGTATGGGCCAGGTTATCGGATATAAGGCCATGTCCATGGCAATTAATAAAGCTAAAACCTATGGTATGGGTATGATTGCTGTACGTAATTCCACACATTATGGGATAGCCGGATACTATGCAACTATGGCTACCAAGGAAGGATTAATAGGAATAACGGGTACCAATGCGAGACCATCTATAGCACCAACCTTCGGGGTTGAGAATATGCTGGGAACTAATCCCCTTACATTTGGAATGCCTACCAATGAGGAGTTTCCATTTGTACTTGATTGCGCGACATCTATAACACAAAGGGGAAAAATTGAATATTTCTCCCGTGTCGGTCAGGCTACCCCTTCCGGTATGGTTATAGGAAGAGACGGAGAAGCAAAGACGGATTCCGACCAGATATTAAAGGATCTTAATACTGGTCAAGCGGCGCTGGCACCTCTTGGAGGTATAGGAGAGGAGCTTGGGGGATATAAAGGCTATGGCTATGCAACAGTAGTTGAGATTTTATCTGCGGCACTACAGCAGGGTCAGTTTTTACGTGCCCTGTCAGGTGTAGGCGAGGATGGCGGAAAGATACCCATGCCCCTAGGACATTTCTTTATGGCAATAGATCCGGAGGCATTTATGGGTTTGGAATCTTTTAAGAGTATTTGTACGGATATTCTAAGGGATTTACGAAACTCTGCTAAAGCACCGGGAATGGAGCATATATATACAGCTGGCGAAAAGGAATATCTGGTTTGGCAACAGCGTAAGGATATCGGCGTTCCGATAAATGAAGCGGTTCAAAAGGAATTAATAGAGCTACGGGATGAATTTAAGTTAAATGAATTCCTATTTCCTTTTGAGTAACAAGTTGGAACGATGCAATATGTATCCTTAACAAGGAGGATTATTGGATTATGTCAACTATTAATGAAGAGCCAAGAGGTGAGCAAATATTAGATAATGCTTATAAGAAAATGTTTCTTGCATTGGAAAAGGGTGGTTATAACTCTATTGCCGAGGCGGCTTTTCGGTTGATTAATATGCCAATAATTATTGTAAATGCAGAGCTAAAAAAGCTTGCTCAGTATCCTGACAAAATTATAGGAGATCCCATATGGGATAATTATTTTGACAAGCATGAGATGACACCTCAAATGACCTGGCAGCTCTTGGAGGATTCCATAATAAAGGAATCCGAAAATTGTGAAAGGCCTATATGGCTAGATAGAAGCTTGGTTGAGATATCCCAAGGCTTGTAGGAAATTTTAAAATTGACGGAGTAATAGAAGGATATGTCGGGGTTCTTTTTTCAAGTAGAGAATATTCAGAGATTCATGTCAGATTGACTGACTTGGTATGCAGGACCGTGGCTCTTGAAATGCAAAAGGATTTTCTGGATTCGAGAGTTAAGCAAATAGAATATCTTCTGAATCTGTATAAGCTTGAATCTGGAGTTTCTAATATTTTTGATGATCTTTTAGATATAGCTACCTATAAATATCAGGCAGAGCAGGCACTTGATGTAGGTAGAAGTAGAAATTCGAAGGATACCATATTCGTATATAATGATATCGTGCTAGAAAATATTATGTCCAGTGTACGAAATCAAATTGAACCGCAAAACTATATTCATCCTGCTATAGATATACTGCGTGCTTATGATCAAAAAAATGGTACCGAGTATCTAAAAACTCTTAAGATATATATCACATCTATGTGCAGACATCATGTCACCGTGGAAGCATTACATATACACCGCAACACCTTATTATATCGTTTGAAAAAAATAGAAGAGCTAACAGGAGCCTCTCTAGAAGATGAGCGGTTCTGTGCTCTTCTTTTATGTAATTTCTATTTACTTAGTGAATAATTCTGTTTCTAATTAATCATAAATAGCAACTAAGCGGCCTTTGACCTCTCTATTCTTTAGCTTCTCCTTCAACAAACAGGGCATGATATGATGTCATTCCTGCGTCTGTTGCGGCGGCACCTTGTATGTAAGATACTTCATCCGGTAATTTAACACATTGACATGCAGGTACCAAAAGCTTTGTAGCATATCCTCCGTCACGGCTGTAACCTATTGCTGCACGGGTTTCGGGAATTGTTAATTATATAACAATGTAATGGGAGTAACAATGCGCAATTGCCAGAATATGGTATCCAATTATGTGCAGGTGCACAAAGAAGTACCTGCTACCGTTTACAGATGAAAACAAACAATACCAGGTATCGTTTATTCTATGTAGGACATGATATACTTTACATATTGCCCGCTCTTCTTAATAAATTTATCGGTATCTATATTTTCATTATTCAAGGTTTTATGAATAAATAGTCCATCGCTTGCCAAGAGGATTAGCCATGTAATATATTCGGCAGGAAGCTTAGGATTTTTTTCGGCTATCTTTTTAGAAATTAATTCTGCAAAATCTGCATATTTTTTCATCAACTTAACGCGGATATCCTCATTCCCTAGCATTGCATCATAAAAAAAGTGAAGACGCATACCTAGATTCGATACATCCCGTTCTAAAACATATTGAACAAGACGATGCAAGGATGTGTCCTTATCCGGATCTTCCGTCCAGGCTATAAAATCATCCCACTGTTGTTGTAGATATTTATCAGACAAATCAAACATAAGATCATTTTTGCTCTTATAATGATAATAAAGAGTACCTTTTGAAATACCAGCGTCTGATGCTATCTGAGCAAATGTAATCTCAGTTAGCTTCTGTGTTTCTAATAGCTTCTCAGTTGAACTTAGGATTAATTCCTTAACATTATCTTTTCTTGGGGCTGCCATAGTATAATCCCTTCTGCTTAAATCATTACAATCTTATCATTAACTCATTATAGTCTTTTTTCCTGTAATTGTCTAATACTAGATGAGCGGTAATTGACATATTTTATAATAAATGTTAATATATAGGAAAGAGAGTCGGACGCATGTACGACTCGGAAAGAAGTGAGTGGATGAGTAGAATCAATGCTGAAAGGCATCTGAACAAGAAGCTTAGAAAAGTCTTTTCCGAAAATGTAAGAGTACAGATTGAGAATGACTGTATTCGAGTATCAGGTAGCTTAAATAATTGGGATGATATTATTAAAGCTTGTCGTATGTGCGTCAGTAAAGATAAGAGGTTACATGTGGTGAATGATATTGAGCTGACAGGAAGGACAATACCTGCCATGAGAACTCCTAAGGAGGAAACCAAGGAGTTGGAGGGGGTAAGACCTGATGTTCTTATAATAGGAGGAGGTATATCAGGAGCAAGCATAGCAAGAGAATTATCAAAATGGAAGCTTAATATATTATTGGTTGAAAAGGAGCCGGATGTGGCATTTCAAACCTCCGGAAGAAATGACGGTGAAGTACACCCCGGAATAGACCTAAATAAGGGTAGTCTCAAACAGCATTATGTACTTACCGGTAATCAGATGTTTGACCGGATATGTGAGGAGCTTGCTGTCCCATTTAAAAGAAAAGGTCAATATGTATGCTTCGAGTCCAGGTACTTATATCCACTCATTGCTGTCTATGCATGGCAGCGAAAGCATATCTGCGGCGTAACGGACACAAGAATAGTAGGAAGGAAGGAATTACGAAAGAGGGAGCCTAAGCTTAATGATAGCTTTGCATTTGCCTTATATAACCCCAGTGCGGGATGTGTTAGTCCCTATGGATTAACCATTGCATATGCCGAAAATGCAGTAGAAAACGGAGCAAGGGTCTCCCTAAATACAGCGGTTTTAGATATGGATGTTAAGGATGGTAAGATTGTAGTAGTGAGAACTAACAAAGGAAGAATTTATCCTAAGATAGTTATCAACGCCGCAGGAACATTTGCAGAGGATATTGCAGCCATGGCAAAGGATAGATTTTACTCCATTCATCCAAGAAAGGGGACCATTTCCATATTGGATAAAAAAGCTGCTCATTTAGTTAATTCAATCGCTTCTGCTATGTTCTTATTAAAACAGAAAAAGACCAATACTAAGGGCGGGGGCATATTAAAAACGGTTGATGATAATATTCTTGTCGGTCCAAATGCCATAGAAACGTATGAAAAAGAGGATTTTGCTACTGACCGAGGCAGTATAGATGAGATGTTTTGCAAGCATAAGAGCACTGCCAAGGAATTATCGGAAAAAGATATCATTACATATTTTACGGGAGTTAGGGCTGCAACATTTGAAGAGGATTTTATTATTGAAAAGGGGAGAAGGACAGAGAATATTATCCACTGTGCGGGAATACAGTCTCCTGGTCTTACCACTGCGCCTGCTATCGCCTTGGACATAGAAAAGATGGTGATAGAGGAATTATCAAGTATACAAGAGGTGACAAGGAATGTAAGCTACAATCCCAGAAGAGAGGGGATACCGGTCTTAAGAGAGATGACAGATGCGAAGCGCACTGAGATGATAGAAAAGAACCCCGATTATGGAGTGATAATATGCCGTTGTGAGGAGATCAGTAAGGGGGAGATAATCGATGCTCTTAATTCTCCGATTCCAGTTCCGACTGTAGACGGTATAAAAAAACGTGTACGTCCGGGAATGGGCAGATGCCAGGGAGGATTCTGTATGCCGCTTATATCTCAGATAATTAGCGAACATGAGGATATCCCAATGCACAAAGTGTACAAAACGAATGCGGAGTCCTATATTACCCTTGGTGAAGTAAAGGAGGCATCCTTATGATAAGCTATGATGTCATTGTAATCGGAGGAGGACCGGCAGGACTGGCAGCAGCTATATCTGCTGAAAGTGAAGGTGCTAAAGTCCTCTTAATAGAAAGAGAAGCTAAGCTTGGAGGCATTTTAAAACAGTGTATTCATGATGGTTTCGGATTAATCAGATTTAAAGAGAAGCTGTCAGGTCCGGAATACGCGCAGCGGTTTATTGATGAGTTTCATAAAAGAGGTATTGATTATTGTGTACTTACTTATGTTATAGGTATAGAAAAGCTAGGCCATAAAATACAGGATGAAACTGAACAAAGAATAGAACATAAATTAGAACATGATACTGAATATAAAAGTGGACATCAATATGAAGTTCGTGTAGTGAATAAAAAAGGAGTGGCTGCCTATATAACAAAGACAATAGTTCTAGCTACAGGCTGTAGGGAACGGACGTCAAAGCAGATTAATATTCATGGAACCAGACCATCAGGAGTATTTTCGGCAGGAACCGCTCAGGCTTATATTAATATATTAGGCCAGAAGCCTACTAAAAAGTGCGTGATATTAGGAAGCGGTGATATAGGACTTATAATGGCAAGAAGGATCACATTAGAAGGGGGAAAGGTATGTGGTGTATATGAGGCAAAGGATTCCCCCTCAGGATTAACAAGGAATATCATGCAATGCCTTGATGATTACGACATTCCGCTTCATCTCTCCCATACAGTAACGAGACTTTACGGCCATGACCGACTAGAGGCTGTTGAGATTATGAAGGTTGATGAGAGGATGGACCCCATTCCCGGAACCGAGGAAATAGTTGAGTGCGATGCCTTGATATTATCGGTAGGGCTTATTCCTGAAAATGAACTGGCAGAGAGCCTACATACTGACATAGATCCTAGAACCAAAGGACCCGTCTGCGACCAGGAATTTATGACAAATCAGCCTGGTGTCTTTATATGTGGAAATGCACTTCATGTAAATGACCTAGTGGACTATGTATCAGAGAGCGGAGAGCTGGCAGGAAGAGCGGCTGCACACTATAGATATCAAGATAAGGAGTATGTATCCATAGGTATAGATAAGGAATTTCTGTATTATTTACCTCAAAGAATCCATATAGGAGATGGCAAGGGTGAAACGATATTTTACTTTAGAAGCAGTCGTGTTCTAAAAAATGCTGATATTACTTTAGCGCTTAATGGTAAGGAGATATTAAAAAAAAAATACAGATTCCTAAAGCCTCCTGAGATGGAATCCTTCAAACTAGATATAAGCCAATTTAATCTAAGAAGGGATGATAGACTTACCGCCACCTTGAAAGGAGAAAATCCATGAGAGAAATGATATGCATTGATTGTCCAAATAGCTGTCAAATGATAATTAATGAAAATGGGAGTGAATTAATTGTATCGGGAAATCTCTGTAAGCGCGGTGAGATATTTGCCATAAATGAGCTTAGAAATCCAACACGCACCATTAGTTCAATAGTGAAAACCATCTTTCCGGGTATACCCGTACTTCCTGTCAGAGTATCTAATGAGATTCCAAAAGGTAAAATCTTTGATGTAATGAAGGAGATTAACAAGGTAGTGATAAGAGAAGCGGTAACAATCGGAGACGTAATAATTGAAAATGTATTGGGGCTAAACGCTGACATCATAGCTACGAGCAGTATCATATCAAGTAATATGCTTAAAGAATAAGGTATGGACACAGCCTTAATAAAGCAATAATCCAAGATTATTACAACTCTATATTAAAATAAAACATCAAACAAGGAGAGAAGAAAAATGAGTAAACCTTATAAAGGATTTGAACCAAAATGGGTTAAGGAAGCTGCTCCCAAGGATAGCTATAGGTCAATATTTCGCTGGGGAGACCCGCATTACGTGAAGTATCCTAAGGAATCTTTGTTTAAGATGATGAAAGAAAAGTTTGATATGACAAATAAGGATTTCGAAAGTTACACAGGTGATATCGGAATGGATTCTGTAAAGCTAGATATCCCCTGCGGGCTGGATAGTGAACATATAGAGGCTCTAAAAGGGATTGTTGGAAGTGACTATGTAACGACTGAGGATTATCCCCGCCTTGCCGTAGCCTACGGAAAGACCGGATATGATGCTCTGCGGCTTCGTGATAAGCGGGTAGATTGTGTTCCGGATGTTGTGGTTTATCCCGATACAAGAGAGCAGGTTGAGGAAATAGTGGATTACAGTAGCAAGCATAAGATTCCTTTATATGTGTATGGCGGTGGCAGTACCGTAACAAGAGGTGTTGAACCCACAAAGGATGGAATCTCACTAGATATGAGATTAAGATTTAATAAGGTAGTAAGCTTTAGCGAGATAGATCAGACAATTACGGTTCAGGCTGGTATGTCCGGTCCTCAGCTGGAGGATGCGCTTAATCAGGCTCCAACATTGTTCGGTGCCAAGAGACAATATACCTGTGGGCATTTTCCACAATCATTTGAATACAGTAGTGTCGGTGGATGGGTAGTTACAAGAGGGGCTGGGCAAAACAGCACCTATTATGGCTGTATATCAGACCTTGTTATGGGGCAAAGATATGCAACTCCAATCGGGACTATAGAGACAAGTCATTATCCTAGAGAAGCTACAGGCCCTGATCTAAATCAGATTATGATGGGCAGCGAGGGTACATTTGGAGTGCTGACAGAAGTAACACTAAAGGTATTTCGATATATGCCACAGAATAGAAAACGCTTCTCCTTTATATTCAAGGATTGGGAAAGCTCAATGGAAGCGGCTAGAGAGATGATGCAGTGTGAGGCAGGATGTTCATCAGTCTTTCGTCTATCCGATCCTGAGGAAACGAATTTGATGCTTCGCCTCTACAATGTAGATGATACTCCGCTTCATCACTTGTTTGATTTGCGTGGGTATAAGGATATGGAACGCTGTCTTTTCCTTGGATTTACCGACGGAGAAAAGGGCTTCTCCAAAAATGTAGCCAAGAATATTAAAAAGATAGCCAGGCAACATGGGGGAATGAGCCTAACATCATATGTAACAAGGAGCTGGGAGAAGGGACGATTTACCGATCCCTATCTTAGAGACGCATTAATGGATTTCGGTATCATAACCGACACCCTAGAATGTACAGTAAACTGGTCCAATATGGCACAGGTACATAGGGATGTGAGAGAGGTCTGTCATAAGCTTCCCAATACCATAGTTACTACACATATGTCCCATTGCTATCCTCAGGGGGCGAACCTCTATTTCATATTCATAACTAAGATGAGTGATGCGGAAAGTTTTAAAGAATATCACAGTAGCATCCTTGATGCGATACAAAAATCAGGCGCAACCATGAGCCATCATCACGGTATAGGGAAAATGTTCGCACCATGGCTAGAAGGCCAGATTGGTCGAAAGGAATACGGTGTCTTTAGAGCGATCAAAGAATACTTTGACCCAGGATATAACATGAATCCCGGAGGAACTCTAGGCTTTGATTTAGAGGAAGAGGAAAAAAGATTTAATGGTGTCAGGCACCATTACAAGGATGTTAACAACATTTAATAAATTCGTAATGGTGCCTGACACCATTACAGATATGTTACTAAATTTTTAAGGTGTCACTCGATTGATGTCTCTAGGAAATAGGGTTGATAATCTTACGTTATCCTGATTAAGTAGCTTGCTAGTGAAACGTTCTAAGCCAAGGCCTAGACCACCGTGGGGTGGCATTCCATACTTATGCATCATGAGGTAACTTTCAAATAGCTCTACCTTCATATTCAGGCTTTTCATCTTCGATATCTGTTCCTTGTAGTTATGAATCCTTTGTCCACCGGTTGTTATCTCAAGACCGCGAAATAGCAGGTCAAAGCTTAGGGTTTCAGTTGGATTACTAGGGTCTTCCATAGCATAAAATGGTCTCTTTGCAGTCGGATAATGGGTCACAAATACGAATTCTGAACCGGTTTCCTTCTTGATAGCTTCTGAGAGTAGCTTTTCTTCTTCGGGTTCGAAATCTTCGAAATCCTTAATAGCTCTGTTATACTTTTTTGAGATTAATTCTTTGGCTACCATAAATTTTATTGATGGAATAGTTGATACATTCGGAAGGGCTACCTTTAGTAGCTCCAGTTCATGGACATAATTTTCTTTTAGTTCTTCCAGAGCATAGCTTAGCATTCCAACTTCCATGTTCATAATGTCTTCGAAGCTTTCGATATATCCCATTTCAAAGTCAACGCTTATATATTCATTAAGATGCCTTGAGGTATCATGCTGTTCTGCACGAAATACAGGGGCGATCTCATAGACCCTTTCATATACTCCAACCATCATCTGCTTGTAAAACTGTGGGCTCTGGGCCAGATATGCATCCTTTCCAAAATAGTTCAGATGAAAGATGTTGGCCCCTCCCTCTGCACCGGCAGATACTATTTTAGGAGAGTGTATTTCTGTAAAGCCTTGCTCTGATAAAAACTTCCGAAAGCCCTTGCATACACCAGCCTGAAGCCTAAATATGGCTCTTTCCTTTTCATTTCGTAGAGTTATCGGTCTATAATCCAACAGATTTTCAAGAGAAGTATCAACAAGCTTATTATTAATAACAATAGGACTCTCGGCTAGGGGCTCTGATAGTATATCTATTTCTACCATTCGAAGCTCCCATCCTAATTTGGAACGTTCCTCTTTAATTACATCAGCGGTTAGCTTTATACAGCTTTCTTCTTTAAGTGTCTCTAGGTTGAAATTAGAGAATTCTTCACTATATATGCATTGAATAATTTCTCTTTTGGTCCTAAGCAGAACAAAGGCAAAGCCGCTCATCCTTCTAATCTTATAAATACTTCCGTGTAGACTTACTCTTTTGCCTATATGATTTATTGTATTCTCTACTTCTATATTTGTAGTTTCTAAATTCCCGTCTATTAATTTCATATATAACCTCCATATTTTATGACATATAGCATAATAATATAATTAGAAATTCTTAGTCATGAATAATTGGTTTCATTTCATATAAGTAAAACTTCATTATGTTTATATCCATAAAGACATCGTCAAAATGTCTCATCCCACCACTTCCCTTCATTGTAGAGCATATAATAGCTCATAAAGAATAATAAAATAAGAGCCTCATCAGTAATATTTATATACCAATGTGGCTCTTAAAAATATTTCCACATAGGCACAAGACTTAGAGCGCCTGCACCTATGATTGTTAACTCATAGATACATGCGCTAGAAATCGTTGTCCCTATTTAGCTTATTAAAACATAGACTATGCATGATAAATATATCCTTTCGAATTTATCAGTATATTAGCACTGAAAGGTAAAGAAGTCAATCAGAAATCAATAATATAGCTAAATAATTTAAATCCAACCCTGCTCCTTCCAATAATTTGAGTCGACCGGATTATAATCATTACTCTTTTGCATATTCTTCATAAGATTAAACATAAATCTGGCTTTAATACCAGGCTTTACATATCTATATTTTTTATTAATAGCATTGGCGACTTTTGTGGTTTTCTTCTCGGCCTTGATCTTAATTTTATCTTTTACTGTTCCCCAGTTCATAGCAGCTACAGCCATAGGTATCTTATATGTTTTTCCTACCGACCACCAAAACATCTGAGATGAAATAAGCTTAGTTACCCTACCGGCACCCGCTCCTGCGGTAGTTGAGATGGCAACTCCGATTTTTCGCCTCATTGAAGGGTGTGGTCTGTGGGATATCCACCGATATGCCATATGATCAAAAAAGGTTTTTAATTGTCCCGACATATTCATAACGTAATTCGGAGAATCAAATATAATAATATCAGCCTCCTCTATTGCTTTTATAATTTCTTCTGTCTGACTACGATGTGGACAGTTTTCTTCTCCCTTAATAATGCACTGAAAGCAACCAATACAATCCGAGATGTCATTTGCACAAAATTCCTTGACATCCTCTTTGGCACAGTCCAGCTTATCTACTAATAATTTGGTTATGTGATATGTACTTCCTTTATGCTTTTGCCCGTGCAATACTGCAACCTTCATATACTTTCCTCCCCAGGGTGAACCCGCCCTCTGACTTATACCATGCTTTCCCTAAATCATTAAGAATTTATTCATAGTATGATTTTATATTATTATACAGGATAACAAGAGAGATAAAAAGCGAAATATTAGTAAAGATGTCAATCTATTATATTAATTTGCATAAAAGGACTACTTAATATAGAATAGGAATGTCTTTGTTCAAGAAGAGAACAAATGACATGAAGCAAGATTATTCACAGCGTAAGGAGACAGATAATGTATAAATTGATTGCCATTGATATGGATGGAACACTTCTAAATGAAAAGAAGGAAATATCCAATAGATGTAGGGAAGATATTCGTAAACTGAAGGAAAAAGGAATAAGTGTGGTTCTGGCTACAGGAAGACCCTTTCATGGGATAATACCTTATATTGAGGAATTGAATTTATTGGGTGAAAATGATTTTGTGGTTACATATAACGGAGCACTCGTTCAAAATACAAAGGCTGGCAAGGTCCTTAAACTGAGTCCCCTATCATTAGATTCCTATAAAGAATTATATACAGTAAGTAAAGAGTTGGGGGTTAATATACATGCTTTGACCGAAAGCAGTGTGCTGACACCTAGGAGTAATCCATATACCCTTATAGAGTCCACTATTAATAAAATTCCAATTATCGTAGAGCCTATAGAAGACATAGATAGTTCTACGAATATTATTAAGGTTATGTTCATAGATGATCCCAAGAGATTAGATGCTATCATTCCTCTAATTCCGGAGTGGGTGGAAGAAAAATACAGTATACTAAGAAGCGCGCCTATTTTCTTAGAGTTCTTGAATAAGGGAGTTGATAAAGGGGTTGGAGTCTCGCTTATTGCAAGACAGCTAGGAATAGAACCTGATGAAGTAATATGTATAGGTGATGCAGGAAATGATATCGCCATGATAGAATATGCAGGATTAGGTATTGCCATGGGCAATGCCACAGATGATGTTAAGGCGATAGCAGACTATATTACCCTATCAAATGAAGATGATGGGGTGGCTCATGTCATAGAGAAATTCATGTTATAGGTTATAAGATAATAACCGGAGAGGAAAGAAATTTGCCAACATATTATAATAAAATTAATCCTCCAAGGGAAATCTATCAATGAAAGTGCTAAATAGTGATGAAGCACAAATTCGCAGCTAAATGATAGATTGGAGGAATATTATGAAAATTAGAGATATTATGACAAAGGATATTGCCACACTTCGGTCTGACGATACAATTGAGAGAGCGGCCAGGCTTATGAAGCAATATGATGTTGGATCAATCCCTGTATGTACCGATGATAAAATAATTGGCATTATAACTGATCGTGATATTGCCGTAAGGTCTGTAGCACCGGGACAGGTAGACAACCAAAGAGTATGCGATGTTATGTCTACGAATCTGGTTGTAGGAAATCCTGATATGGATGTTCAGGATGCAGCTAGTATAATGAGTGATCGTAGGATTAGGAGACTTCCTATAGTCGAGAATAATAGCTTAGTTGGTATAGTTTCTCTGGGTGACATATCTCTTGAGTCCTCTGCGAAAAATAGTGCTGAAGAAGCTCTAAAGAACATTTCAGAACCAGGCGGACATATCATATAATTATAATTAGGTTAAGTTACTAAGCGCAAATGAAGCGGAATATAAAAATGTATGGAGGTTGCTTATATGAAATACAAGCAACCTCCTATATATTTTTTGAAACAGTCTATAAATATCATTTAATATCTTGGGCCACTTCTAAGGTCTATCTCAGCCTTGTTTTTCACAAATAGGGATTTATCTCTACCATATACCCTAGCTAGTTCATCATCATTTTCAATAAAGCCCGTATATAGCTCTAAGGATAGAGCATCCTTTCTTACCCTTTCGTATATAGTCAGATTGTAAGTATGCTTACATTTCTTACATTGATATATTAACCACACATCAATTCGACTACCATTAGCATTAACCCGAAATTTATTACTATTAATAAATATAGCCTTTTTTCCACAGACAGAGCATTTACGAATTACTCTAAATGATTCATTTGAGGATGAAATATATTTATTATTTTTTAAATAGCTCATTTTGCATCTCCTTATATTGGACTTAGGATTTGCAAAGGCTATTACATATTAATTTGTTATATTTGCAATAGCCTTCGCTATGCAAAACATACGGGAGTAGTCATATATAAAATCCTTTCTTTGTTTTTCTTCATATAAGATTCTAGCATTTATATATCTATAAAACTATCTTAAGTATTTTTATAAAAAAGATTGAGCCGGTTTTAAGAACCGACTCAATGAATTAGTTATTATTTTTACATTCACGTACAATACGATGTATGCTTTTTTCTGACAAGAAATACTTTGTTGCTAATTCGGATACCTTATAACCCTTCTGATAATCACAATAAATCGAGGAATTTCTATCCGATAATTCTTGCCTAATCAATGTCTGGGAACCCCATTCCTTCTTATTACTTTCTTTTCTCGGAATATAGATATTCTCCCCATCAATGTAATTCTGAATTAACTTAATAATATTCGATGGCAGAATTTCTTCTGCTCTAAAATAGCCCATTTTGCCCTCCTAATAATATATTTGCTTAGGATTAGCAATGGCTATAACAAATTTATTTGACTAAACTGCAATAGCCAATGCTATGCAAGATTTATACCTATTCTCATATAAGCCTCCTTGGAAATTATTTTATATAATCTACTTATGGCTAAGTATACCATATTTTACCCAATAGATACAACTATAAAAACAACCCACTTATATAAACCGCAAGTATTGCCCCGATAGCCACCACAACCAGGCTTTTTTCTTTATATGCAAGAAATAACGCAACGACAGTCCCACATATGGCGGTGGTAATATTTTTGGTAGAATAGAAAATATCAGGAAATGTTAGTGCTCCAAGTACCGCATAGGGTACATATCTAAGGAAGGATTTTATATATTTTGATTTTATCTCTTTTCTAAAAACCACGATTGGCAGAACTCTTGGGAAATAGGTTACTAAAGCCATAAGGATAACAGCTATAAAAGCATATGTTAGATTCATTCTATAGACCCCCTTCCCCCATGTTCACAGCTAGAGCGAGAAGGTACATACTGTTCGCCTAAATTATCTTCATCCTCTACCTTATCATCCTCAATGGGAAATAGGATAGCGCCGATTCCAGCGCCGATGATTGTCGCAATAATAACGCGAAAGCCTGATGAAATCATCTGAAACAAGGGCATATACCGTAGGATACATACTATCGCTACAGATATGGCTACAATAATAGTTACCTGCTTTGATTTCTTTGCAACTGGAAGTACAATAGCTATAAACATCCCGTAAAGAGCTATTCCCATGGCGCTACTTAAACTTTCTGAAAGAGCCGCGCTGATGATAGCCCCTAGGGCGGTTCCCGTGGTCCAGCCAAGTACAGGACCGATTATCAGACCTAGAAGATATGGAAAGGTAAGTGTTCCTTGCTCCATAGATGCAATCGAAAAAATCTCATCAGTTACACCATACCCAACCAGTAAGCGCTTAGGCAGACTCATGCTTTTATCTAGCCTTTGCGTTAAGGATAAAGACATAAGCATATAGCGAATATTAATAATAAATGTGGTTAAGGTAATCTCAAGATAGCTAGCCCCCATAATAATCAGATTTGTCCCCGCAAACTGACCAGCGGAGGTCAGATTAGATAGAGAAATAAATATAGCCATCCAGGCCGGTATTCCTCCCGAGACAGCCATAAGCCCAAAGGTAAATGACACGGGAACATAGCCCATGGCAATTGGCAGTCCACGCTTTAATCCATATTTAAAATCTTCTGTCCAGGTTCTTTTCATTTTTAGTCTCCGTTATGTATGTTTGTTGTTTGTGTTCAATAATTATATCACATTTTATTTTTTAAAGGAAGTTAGCGTATGTATTTTTATTAGCACAAACTTTTATTTATTTTGCATATGGAACCTTTTTCCTCTTCCTCTCTTCTAATTATTAACAAGAAAAAATTGTTATAGAGGAGGGGTTTTTTATGAGGAAAACATTTATGAGGTTATTGTCAGTATTTATGGTAGTGGTAATGGTTTTAATTGCTGCAGGTTGTGCAAAAAGCGAGAACTTTACCCAGGACACGGGCAAATCTAGTTATACTTACAGCGATGGCTACAAGACAAAATCGGATATGGATTCCACTATTGATTTGAACACAAGCTATAGTATTGCAGGGTATGAGGTTGAGTATGAAACAATGGATGGCTTATTCGTCGATGAAGAATTTAATACCGAGGAATATAGCGGGATAACAGAGAATAATTTTAAGGCTGTAAAAAATCATCCAATGTCAACATTTTCGATTGATGTGGATACAGCGTCCTACAGTAACATCAGAAGAATGATTAATAGTGGTGGTAAGGTTGTTCCTGATGCAGTAAGAATCGAGGAAATGATTAATTATTTTAGGTATGACTATGAGAGCCCAAGTGGAGATGTTCCTTTCTCAGTAAATACCGAGATTTCTGAATGTCCATGGAATAAGGATGCAAAGCTTATGCTTATCGGACTACAGGCAAAGGATATCGATCTAGCAGACCGTCCAAGCTCCAATTTAGTATTTTTGCTTGACGTATCAGGATCGATGTACTCCGATGATAAGCTACCTCTTATGCAGAAGGCATTTATAATGCTTACCGAGAATCTGAATGAGAATGACAGGATATCCATAGTAACATATGCAGGAAGTGAGAGAGTGGTTCTTGAAGGTGTCAGAGGCGATGAGACTATGAAGATAGTCTCTGCCATTGAGGACTTATCTGCCGGTGGATCGACAGCCGGGGCAGCAGGAATCCAGAGAGTTTATGAATTAGCGGAGGAGTATTTCATTGAGGATGGAAACAATCGAATAATACTAGCTACAGACGGAGATTTGAATGTCGGTATAACCAGTGAAGGAGAGCTTAAGAGACTAGTTGAAAAAGAGAGAAAGAAGGGTGTATTCTTATCTGTGCTTGGTTTTGGTACAGGTAATATTAAGGATAATAAGATGGAGACCTTAGCCGATAACGGCAATGGTAATTATGCATACATTGATTCGATACTTGAGGCTAAGAAGGTTCTCGTAGAGGAAATGGGAGGAACTCTATTTACGGTGGCTAAGGATGTAAAGCTTCAGGTGGAATTTAATCCCGCATATATTAAGGGGTATCGTCTTATCGGATATGAGAACAGATTACTAAATACCGAGGATTTTAACGATGATACTAAGGATGCCGGTGAAATTGGAGCAGGTCACAGGGTAACAGCTTTATATGAAATTATTGAGACTTCATCCGAGCAGGAGATAGCTGAATCTGATTTAAAATATCAATCCGATAAGGAGCTAGTAAATAGTAATGAATGGCTTACTGTTAATATCAGATATAAGGAACCTAAGGAAGATAAGAGTCAGCTTCTATCATTCCCTGTTGATGAGAGTGATTATACATCTACCATGCCTGAGAATCTGGCATTTGCAAGCTCAGTCGCTGCATTCGGAATGCTTCTTCGTGAAAGCAAGTGGAAGGGGGATTCTTCCTACGATATGATTATAGATATTGTGGAGGAACTGGACATTTCGGAGGATGAATACAAGGATGAATTCGTCTCATTAGTAAAGAGAATGAAGCGAATCAACTAGAATTGAAACATATCATAGTAAGAGGTTGATGCAAAACTGTACTAGGGACATACAGGTATAATCACAACAACATGGATATACCTGTATGTCCCTCTATTATTCTAAATTAATCCAACAAACAAAATGGTATAAAATAAAGGTCCTTTTTTGAAGGAAAGATTATCTACTCTGAGTCCCCTTCTGTGATAGTTTCACATTTTGTCAATCCAATAAAGCTTTCATTAATCTCATAAAAGCTACTGTATGTGTACTCTGTAGGTAATTTAAAGCTGTCTGTATCATATTTCGGTTCTGGATTTTTATTACATGCCACCAAAGCATACATTCCTAGAATACAAATAAATGTTATAAGGGTTTTTTTCATAATAACTCACATTCCTTTCGCTAAGGCTCAGGCACAATCTGGATTAAGTAAAAAGTACTGTTATGCTCTAATAGATAAAAATTATTGGATTTTCTTTTCGTAGCAATTTAGAATCTCATAAATATATCCTTGGAAGAAGAATTCAGTACAGCCTGCAAATTTATATCCTAGCTTGGGATACATGGTATTTGCAGGAAGATTACCCTCATAGGTATCAAGCCGGATAGCATCATAACCATTATCCGCCGCAAGCTTTTCAGCAAAGAGAACCATTTCCTTTGCCTTACCCTTTCCCGTAAAACGCGGTGAAATGCAAAGAGTATGAATAACCAATACCCTTTCAGCCTCTATGGACCAAGGAATATTACTATATTCCGAAAGCTGTACATCATTAAGTATCATGCTACCCCATATAAATCCATCATCATCACCGACATAAAATGTTCCTTGTGAATATGCCTTTCTAGCATCATTTATGGTAGGATATTTGCCTTTCTGCCAGTTGGTATAGCTTATGGTCTGCTCTTCAAGATCCAATATCTCATCATAAATAAGTGCCGCTTGCTCTAAGTCGCTTTCCTGGGCTAGTCGAATCATTTCGTATACCTCCATTAATCAATAATAGTCTTTTCTGCTATCCAATAATTTATATATTTTACTGCTCCTAGCTTACCATACCACCAATCAAGCCAGGTATATCCTATATGGCAAGTCTTACATCCAGCATCCTTCAACCTAGAAAATGCTTCCTGACATAGCTTCATTCCGATACCATGCTCTCTATACTCCTTAAGAACGCCAAGACAAGCTATAGTACCAGCACCTTTAAGTGATAATGGAAACATGCAATTGTCAGGATCCATTATAATTGCTCCTACTATTTCACCCTTAAACTCTGCGACTATTACATCGGAGGCTTCTTTATAATACTGGCCCCACTTATCTACTGTATCCCCGAATATAACTATTTTTTCTATATCGACCCTATCATTTCTGTGGGGTCTGATAATAATATTATCGTCCTTATTATCAAGCTCAGGTATACGATTGTATTTGCTTAAATCTATAACCATATCAAAGCAAACCCATTTTTCAAGGTATCCACGACGCATAAAGAAAGTGTGATAATCATAATTATCACTCATAGGTACACCGCATAGGAGATAAGTATTCCTAGAAAGGCCCAGACTAATCTTATCAAAGCTCTTCTTAATATGATTTTCAGATATTCTTAATAGTTCTGTTCCGATTCCTTTGTTGCGGTAGCTTTCATCGACACATAAGAGCAGAATTCCATCATCATTTATTACACTATAGCCAGCAAGTATATCATATTCTCTATGTTCGAAGACAATAGAACCATCGTTAAGCATTAGATGCTCTATAAAATTCTTTTCATCAGTCTGTAAATTCGGAAATGATCTATTATATAAATCCAGCAGTTCATTTATATTTGTTATCATGTGCTAGCTCCTTATCATTTACATTTATAGCCTTGTATTACAATATAATACCATACGAGATAAAATAATGAAATAATAAAACAATATGACAAAAAACTATTTAGTTTGGAAGCATTAGCAAAACATTCTTGTATCTGTGAAATATTGGAGTATAATAGAATATGGTAGTATATGGTTGTTATATATATTTAATGGGGGTGTATTATGAAATACAGGAATGTCATTAAGATAATTGCAATATTTATTCTGATAGCCTTGGCCTGGTTTCCAAATCGTACCAAAGCTGCTAATTCAGATAAGGGATATCTTCTTATATTTGAAGATAAAGATGGTACTTATAATACCTTTGATAACTTGGTATATGAAACTTCTGATAATGAGCTATTAGTAAAAGCAAAACCAACAGCTAAAGCATTGGGACTGAAATACCAGAACGGTAATGGAACAAAAAAGGGTTGTAAGATATCCTTAGGAAATAAGCAATTAGCATTTACGAGAAATTCGAAAACATATTACTATAGTACCACTACATCAAATAAAAAAAAGACTGCTAATTATAAACAAAGCTTTATAGCCTCTACAAATATGATTCATTATAGTACACTCAGTACATTTTATGGCTGTAGCTATTTTAATACAGAAAAAGTACAGGGTTATTATAGTAATGGATATAAGGGAGTTATAGTATATAGTGCAAAGCAGAAAACTCCCACATTACCTAATTCGGACATAATGTTCGGAATAAAGGTCAAGGCCTCTTCCTATCAACATAATTATGAGAGCTATAAGCCACAGGTAATAAAAGCCTCAGTATCCATTGTGAGTGGGGCTGATAAACTTAAGCTAGATCTATCAAATGTATTGGAGACCTACCGCAAGAATAAGCTCCCTTCAGATGGAGTATATGGATATGGTTCCTGCGATGAGAATATTACTATAGAGGGAGTTAACAATAAGGGGGAAGTGGTAGGAAAATCTAATATCAGGGAGAGAAATTTCATGGTTGATTTTCCTGGTGCCCAGACTCTAATAATATCCGGTAAAATAAAGAATCTTCATATCGGATTTACCCCTGAAAAGCCCATCGTAATTACAGATACTATAACCCATGATCCTAAAGATATAGATTGGTTATCAGCTGATGGGTGTTCAAGGAAATATTTTGTACTTCCTCCGTATACAGTATTTAACTTTTATAATTGGATAACCCAGGTAGCTTATACTCATGATTATAAGATTTTAGGTAATAATATGGAGCCGAATGATTTCAACAGTGCCTACCAGCTTCTGTCTGTGATATTTTTTACCTCACCAGAGACGTTTATTACCGGAGAAGGGTTTGGAATTCAATTTAAAATATGGGAAAAAACCATCGATAATCCTAAGCTTTTGGTTTATGATAGCTATAGCAACTCCCAATCCTATAATTATGAATCCGAATTAAATAGAATTATGGACGGATTAAAAAATGCGGGCTTATATAAATATTTTAATAAAAATATATTTGACTCTAAAGTGATTATAAAAGTTCAGGACGGAGTTCCTACAGGAGGTAACAGAGGGGTAACAGTTGAACCTGAGTATACTGATTTAGATGGTCCATATGATTATTATGTTCATTTTCATGAATTAACACATTTTTATGAGGGTCAGCTATATCATTACGGTTTTTCTATACAGGCATGGACGGAAGGTAATTCCTTAACATTATCAGAAAAAGTGATGAAATCAATGAACATAAACACTGATGACATTTATGCATTTAGAAGAAATGTAGTTCCTTTGATTGAAAGAAACAAGCAAAATTTTGAGGATTATTACCTTACAGTTAGCGGTGATGAATCATATATAATCGGGTATTATTTTACTAAATATCTAAACGAAACTTATGGAGATGATACTGTATACCGAATTCTTGAAAATGTATACAAAAAGAATATCCCTACCAATGTAGCGCAGAGCAGTATATTGGATAAGCAATTTGCAGATTGCATCAAAGCAGCGACTTCAGAGGATGTGTTCGATAGATTTGTAAAAGAATATCAGAGCAATTGAGAGCCTGAATAATAGTATAGAAAAGAGGGTGTCCATGGGACACCCTCTTCGTAAGTTCGCCCATGCTGAGCGAACTTATATAATGGCGTTACCTTTATTCGAGATAACGCCATTTTCTTAATAAATATCTGGTAACCAGAATGTACCGAAAATACTCATGTCTTTTCCGATTATTTGATCAGTATATACCAGGCCGTCAATCATCCCTGAATTGGTGCAATTGAATACTCGATCTATTATCGGATCTCTATGCCCCAGCATTCCGAGCACGCCTCCCACACCATATCTACCTTTGACTTCACCATAATTATTGCAATTTTCCATTCTGCCAATTGAAAGGTAACCTGCTATTCCTCCTACATAATAAGTTCCGAATACATTACCCTCATTATTGCAATTCATTATTTCGCCATCAAATGTATATGCACCAGCGATGCCGCCTACCTTTTCTCTTCCGGATACTGTTCCTTTGTTCCTGCAATTTGATACTAGGCCTTCACCCCTTAATTTACCTGACAGACCACCTACATTAATATCTCCGGATACTGTCATCTGATTGACGCAGTTGCTAATAGATCCACCTGTAGTATAGCCATTATAGCCACCGACACCGTCATATCCTATTATTCTTCCTGAATTTGTACAATCAACTAGATTCGGACTACCATAGCCCGAGATGCCTCCGACATTGCTAATTCCATATACATTCACATCAACAGTACACTGACTAATACTTATAGAGCACTGACCTATCAGACCACCAACCTTTTCATAACCTTTTACAACACCACTTATATGACAGTTACTGATACTTCCATTATCACTATAACCAGATAATATACCGACGTAGGATTTGGCCAGAATATCTGCATTTCTAATGAATAAATCCTTAATATTACCTTTGTTTATCCCAAATAAACCCTGATAATCCTCATGTATTCTGCTAATACGAAGATTATAGATTACATGATTATTACCATCAAAGCTACCCATAAATGCTTTAGTTCTATTATTCCGACTACCATATTGAGACCAAGTTCCAATTGGCTGCCAATTGGGATAAGAACTCAAATCAAGATCCTTGGTTAAGACGATCTCTTTATCCAAAAAGTTAACACCATTATTAACTAGTGTGGAAAGTCCTGCTAACTGATCGGGATTACTTATATTATATACACTATCTGCTTCATTATACCAGGAGGTATCAGCCTTCCCCTTGCCCTTGATAGCACCTTTAGGAGCTTTAGTGGTTTCAGATACCGTTCCATAGGGTTCATCAAGATAATATATCGGTATACCCTTATCCATGAGGGAATAAAAAACATGTGATCCCCTATAGGTGTATACAGTTACACCCTTAGCCATATCAAAGCTATAAGTATCGAGATATGGGTTATATATTCGGATACATCTGTTAGGAACATTATAAATATCATTTTCTACTTGCAATAAGCTCTCAGGCAATGATATATCTAAAAGCTTATTGCAGCCTGTAAATGCATCCTGAGCAATTAATCTTGTTCCATTTGGTAAAGTAACTTTATATAACTTCGTGCAATTCAAGAAAGCTCCCGCGTAGATTTCGCTGAGGCCTTCTACAAAGTTAACCTCCCTAAGATTAGTACAATCTCTAAAGGCTTCTATTCCAACCGTTGTAAAATTCTCCTGTGTAGATAGCTTTGTAAGATGAGTAGATCCCTTGAAGGCTGTATTTCCAATCATCTTAACATCCTTTGGAACAGTATAATTACGGTTTGTTTTTCCTCCGGCATAAGTGACTAGCAATTCGCCGTTCTTAGTGAATAGAACATTGGATTCAGTTTTGTAGGAGGGGCATTCTTCGGCTATAGTTAGTATTTTCAGACTGGTATTACCGCCGAATGCAGCTCCACTAACATATGTTAATGTGGAAGGAAGATGTATAGCAGTAAGCTTTGCACATTCCTGAAAAGCCATAAGCTCGATTTTAGTGACCCCTTCAGGGACTATCAGCTCCCCTTTTTTTCCGGGAGGACAGTAATATAGTATGGTCATGTCTTTACTATATAGCACACCATCCTTGCTGGTGAATGTCTCATTTCCTTCTTCTACCTGGACATATTCCAGATTCGGACAGTTCGGAGTAACCGAAGAAAAGTTCTTTACAAGCCAGGGATCTATCTCGTAATACATCTCATCCAAGACAAAATCAATCTCTTTGGGTATAATCAACCTCTGAACATTTGGATTATCATACACTTTTGATGGATGGCTAATAATGGTAATCATTTTATTAGAATTAGAAGTCGTCTGGGTATCAGAGCTTTGGCTTGCTTGCAAAGCTTTTACATCTATACCAACTAGTATAAATAATAAAAGAAATAGAAGAGCCATACCTATCTTTATAAATACACACTTTATTCGCATATAAAGTCCCCCTTTATGTCCATGATTTGCGATATTACAATATGAATTATACCATATATATGGAAGAAGCAAACATATTTTTCTGTTTGCACTTGAAATTTCTGGTATAAAAATGTAAGGTATTGATATGAACTATAAGGAGGCATATATGAAACTAATCTATAATGGAAAATTTAACGGGGATATGGAATCACTTCCATGCAAGGAACACAAGCCAGGAGCGGTGAAATTTAAGGAATTTAATGACCCTAAGAAAATGGCTATATTTTTTAATCTATTAGCTCTTGTAATTGCAGCGATTTTTCTAGGCTTATTCTTATTGCGTGCCAAGGTTTCAACTACTAGCCTTATGGCAGGAGCTATGATAACCCTTCTGATATTATTCCCTCATGAGCTATTACATGGTATATGCTTTAAGGAAGAGGTATATCTATATACATATTGGAGAAAAGGGATGTTGTTTGTTACAGGACCTGAATCAATGAGTAAAGGACGCTTCATTTTTATGTCCTTGTTGCCTAATGTGATATTTGGATTTATACCATATACAATTGCAATGATATTTCCCTCTCTTGATTTTTTAGGTGTGTTTGGGGCCATATCAATTAGTGGCGGTGTGGGAGATTACTATAATATATTTAATGCAATAACTCAGATGCCAAAGGGAGCTAAGACTTATCTACATAAGTTTAATTCATATTGGTATATGGATTGATGGTTATTAAATACTAATATTTAAGAGGTGTGTTATATGGATATGTATCACATCAATGGTAGATAGTAAATATTGAATATAATAGCTGGAAACATAATATAATAAAATCTCAACATAATAATTTTCTCTTAAGTATCTTATTTTTAGTAATTAATATATTTATTCAATACTATTTCTGAGAAAGATCCCACCCATTTATTCTAATACCACTTATTTCCCATTGTAGATAAGCAAGGCAATGTATTGATTTTCCTGTAAAAATATGTGCATATTATGGTTTCGTAGTTTGCGAAAATAAACTAAATAATATAGAATAGAGATATCTATTTTTTAATGACGACGAAAGCTTAATAATTTAGGAATTGGGGGCCGTTGCTTTTGAAGGTTATCAACTTCCTAAGGAGTATATGGATCTTGTTGAACAGCACCATGAACGCCTCGATGGAAGTGGATATCCTAATATCCTCAAGATCTGGTATCTATATTAGAAAGGGTAATGAATTAATATTGGAGGAAGACTATGACTGTAAAGGGTTTAACATATGATACGATTTTTCAACAGGCACCGATAGGTATAGCTATTACATACAGCAGTGCCGATGATGTCAACAATAACTTTGTTAGCATAAATCAGATATTTCAACAGATTACAGGGAGAACTAAGGAGGAACTTATTAAGATAGGTTGGATTAAGATCACACACCCGGATGATGTGGAGGAAGATATCAGTAATTTTAATAAGCTTCAATCTGGTGAAATTAAAAGCTATTCGATGGAGAAAAGGTATATAAAACCGGATGGCTCCATCGTATGGGTAGATATGGTTGTGGCTTCACTGACATTATCAGATGAACACATGAATAACCAAATATGTTTGGTACAGGATATCACAGAACGTAAAAGATTAGAAAGGGAGCTACTAGAGAGTGAGAGAAGTAAATCAGTTCTTTTATCAAATCTCCCAGGTATGGCCTATAAATGTAATTATGACTGCCACTGGACGATGCAATTTGTTTCAGCAGGCTGTTATCAATTGACCGGATATACCTCAGATGATCTTTTATATAACAGAAGGCTTTCGTACAATGATATAATCTTACCCAAGTATCGTGAAACACTTCGGAATGAATGGGAGCGTATACTTGGTGAGAGACTGCCTTTTAGATATGAATATGAGATTGTAACAGCTAATGGAGAGCGAAAATGGGTTCTGGAGATGGGACAAGGAATCTATAGCGAACTAGGGGATGTAGAAGCACTTGAGGGTATTATACTTGATATTTCTGATAGGAAAGAGATTGAAAACAACCTTAGATACAACAATGAACATGACCAATGGACAGGCCTTTATAACCGTAGATATTTAGAAAACTTATTGGCTAATGATGCAGAATTGATAACTACGAATAAGAGAGCACTTATAGGTATTAACTTAAGCGCTGTCCAAAGATTGAGCTTGACATATGGATTTCATTATAGCCAGGAAGTGATTAAAAAAGTCGCAAAAGCACTTAGCTTGCTCTGTACCGACAAACGCAAATTATTTAATACATATGAAAATCGATTCGTATTCTATATAAAAGATTATAGAGATAAAGATGAGTTGATTGTATTTTGTGAAGAGATTGATAAGACGTTAGGAACTATATTTGCGGCAGAGGGATTAGGTAGTGGTATAGGTATTGTTGAAATAGATGCGGATAATAAGCATGATGTAGGGCAAATATTAAAAAATCTTCTGAACGCATCCGAAAAGGCGATTTATCATATTAATAATAGCTTAGGGTTTTGTTTTTTTGATAAGGATATGGAAGCAGAAATTATGCGTGAAGAGGATATTATAAAGGAGCTTATGCTAGTCGAATCGGACGAAAGCGATGGAGGACTATATCTGCAATATCAGCCAATTTTGGATCTGAAATCAAATCAGATATGTGGATTTGAGGCCTTAGCTAGACTAAAAAGTGACAAGCTAGGCTTTGTATCACCCTTGGAATTCATACCATTAGCAGAAAAAACGAAGCTTATAATTCCAATTGGTCAAAAAATTATTATTAAAGCATTTGGTTTTTTGAATAGGCTAAGAAATTGCGGCTATAGAGGGATTAACATGTCTATTAATGTATCATCGATACAACTGCTAAGAGAAGAATTCAACAGGGACTTATTTGATATTATCGCAGATATGAATGTGAATCCTGAAAATGTTGGGCTTGAGATCACAGAGTCCTTATTTGTTGATAACTACCAGGAAATAAACCGTATTTTAGGAGAGCTTAAGAGCTACGGCATACGTATAGCTATCGATGATTTTGGGACAGGGTATTCCTCCTTAGCGAGAGAGAGGGAGTTAAATATAAGCTGCCTTAAAATTGATAAATACTTTATTGACAAGCTCCTTTTACTTAAGGAGGAGGAGGCTATCACTGGCGTTATTATTTCAATGGCACACAAGCTAGGTCATTGTGTGGTGGCTGAAGGAGTAGAATATGAAGAGCAGAGATTGTATTTGGAAAAATATAAATGCGACAAAATCCAAGGATATCTGATTAGTAAGCCACTAGATGAAGATGCGGCAATTGCAATACTAAAAGAAAAAAATCATATATAATGACTGCCAATTTAATGACAGCCCTTGCTAGGGGCTATATAACAGAAGGTGTTTTGAGGATGCGCCTGAGCAATGAGCAGAATAGGTGTGAATTCGTGGAAGAGGTTGTGGGGATTTTTGATAGGCTATAAATATGGTATTGCAATGGCTATTTCCAATTGTGTTTACTTGAGAAATCCCTTATAATAGTAAATATAATTATATTATACAATTTTTTATAAAAAGTGACATTTAACGAGCGTGGTATTAAATAATATATTTGGGTGGCAAGTTGAATGAATAAGGGGAAGAAAGCATGGAATTTTTAATTATATTATTTATAATTAGTATTTTGTATGTAATCTTTTTGCCTCAGATAAAGGGTTATTTTGGAGAGAGAGTAGTTGCGACCATGCTTTCGGGACTTCCCATTGATCAATATAAAATATTAAACAACATTATGCTTAGAACGGAATATGGGACAACTCAAATTGATCATATCGTTGTTTCTGTATATGGGATATTTGTTATTGAAACAAAGAACTATAAGGGTTGGATTACAGGAAATGAATATGCAGATCAATGGACTAAGAATATGTATGGTAAGAAATATAGATTCAGAAATCCATTAAAGCAGAATTATGCGCATGTAAAAGCATTAGTAGCAACTCTAGATATTCCAGAAGATAAATTTATACCGATAGTAGTTTTTTCAATAAACAGTGATATAAAGGTAAAGACAAGTAAGCCTGTTGTATACACAGGTCAATTAGGTAGGACAATTAAGAGTTACTCAGATATTAAATTTACTGAGCATGAATTAGATGGTATAGTCACAAAAATTCGTTTGGCGAATGTTACAAATAAAGATGCAAAAAAAGAGCATGTGAATCAAATAAGAACTAAAGTTAGAGATAATAATCTTAAAATTGCGCAGGGAGTTTGCCCAAAGTGTGGAGGAAGACTTGTGCAAAGGCGTGGAAGATATGGAGTCTTTACAGGATGTAGTAATTACCCCAAATGCAGGTATACGAATAACAAATAAGTTATTATTAACTGTATAGCTAATTTTGATTCTGATAGAGTTGAATTTCGTTTAACTAATTCTATTAAAGATGTAAATAAAGCAATATATAATTTCCTTATATCTCATAAAACTAATATAGAAAGCTATATAAAATTAATGTTTTTGAAAGCCGGTGATAGAATATGAGAATGTATGTTGGTATTACTGATTATGACTGGTATATGACATTAAGGCAAGCTAACTGTGATGAGATTAATTTCTGGAAGCCGGGAGGAAAAACGAATTTTAAAGCATTAAATGAAGGGGAATTATTCTTATTCAAATTACATAGTCCAAGAAATTATATTGTAGGTGGTGGATTATTCCTGAAATATATACTATTACCATCTTCATTGGCCTGGGAAGCTTTTGGTATGGCTAATGGTGCATATAATCATTTGGAACTAAACAGCCGAATCTATAAATACAAAAAGACAAATCGAATTTCCGACCCAGATCCACAGATAGGGTGTATCATATTGTCCATGCCTTTTTATCTAGATGAAGAAGATTGGATTCCTGTTCCGGATAATTGGAGTAGTAGTATAGTACAAGGTAAGACATATGATACCTCTGAATATTACGGAAGGTTATTATTTAATCAAGTACAAGATAAAATATATACTCAAAATTATAGTGATAATATTATTAAAGAAAATTCCGATTATAGTAGATATGGGAATGAGCAAATAATAAAGCCAAGATTAGGCCAAGGATCATTCAAGGTTCTAATTACCGAGGCTTATCATAGAAGGTGTGCAGTGACTGGTGAGAAAACCTTACCGGTATTAGAGGCTGCACATATTAAGCCATATAGTCTTGATGGCCCTCATGAGATTAATAATGGTATTCTTCTTAGGAGAGACATACATACATTATTTGATCGAGGATATATGACAATTGATAAGAAATATAATATTGAAGTGAGTCGACGCATCAAAGAGGATTTTGGAAATGGAAAAGAGTACTATTCACATCATGGGAGTAGACTTATTATATTGCCTGATAGAACAGAGCAGTTACCAGATCCAGATTATTTAGTATGGCATAATGATAATGTGTATTTAGGATAAGTTTTTATATTCTAAGAATTGCAATATATATTAAGGAATTATCTATGAGGATAATCCCTTAAACACATTTATCTGTTATAAATACTATTCCAATATCATAACGTAATAACACATTTTATCATTTTGCGCTTTATGATTGTTCCAATCATCCTCTATTGCTTCCTTCATTTGCTTAGCATCATTAAAACTTGCACCACGCTTTTCGCAGTGTTTAGCAAGTAGGTCATCGCTAATGTCTAGATATACGACAACTTCGCAATCTACGATAACAGTTCCGAATACGGGAAAGCCAGGCTGGATTTTTACATTCCTATATACTATCTTATCTACCATATCTCCAACTTCTTTGGTCCATGGTGTTCGGTTAATGATTGCCGATTCTTCAGCTGTTATATCTATGAAAGCAATTGAATCCATATCAATGCAATTTTGTATCTGTGAAATAAGTGTTGACTTTCCACAACACGTAGTCCCAAGTACATATATTCTTTCATCTTTATGTCTTTCGAATATAGCCTCTAAGGTGTTAATGGTTTCTTTTAGTGTAAAAATACCAGACATTATACAGCCTCCTATACGTGTTCCCGTTTTGAATACCATATGAACACTACTTTATACAGATTATACCATATATATGTAAGAACCCAACATATTTTCTACTTGTACTTGAATTTTGCAAAATAAAAATGTAAGGTAATGATATGAATATTTTTTAACTAATCTACCTTTAAAGAGAATAAAACCTAAGTTGTAAATAGCATATGAGTTTATTTTTAAGAGGATGTTAAGACCTCCGTTATAAGCAATGAAAATATATAGTCTATACGAGGAGGTTAAAACCTCCGTTGAAAGCTTTGAAAAGAATTTACTTTATTCAGGAGGTTTAGCATGAATATAATAGATTATGTTAAGTCACAAATGGATGACTTTGATACTACTAAATTCAATCTGGTAGACAGCTTGGTGTTATCTCAATTTGCCTATATAAATTTTAATGATGTCGTACCTGGGATTGATGCTGAACAATCGCACGTGAGAATTGCAGATTTGCTGATGGCAGAGCATTTTAAGAAAATGCTACATAATGTTCGATATCCTAAAAAGAATCAAAAGCTTTTACTCGCTCTAGGAATGAGCCCAAGGTTTCGAAATATTCGTATGTGTTTTTTCGTTGATAGCCTTAGTATAGTGGAGCAGAAGCAATTTGCGGCTGTCACCTACCTGCTGGATGATGAAACTGCTTATGTTGCCTATCGAGGTACGGATACAACCTTTGTTGGTTGGAAAGAGGACTTTAATATGGCATTTATTTCTCCCATACCTGCACAGCAGGAGGGAGTATCGTACTTAAATGCTGTAGCCAAGCGGCTTTCCCATAGGCTTATGGTGGGAGGTCATTCTAAGGGAGGAAATATAGCCGTTTACTCTTCCATGGAGTGCCATAGTTCTATACAAGACCGTATTGTAGGTGTATACACTCATGACGGTCCAGGCTTTAAAGATGAAGTATTTTCAAGTGAAAAATATAAAAGAATAAAAGATAGAATACACAAAACCTTACCTCAGTCCTCTTTAGTCGGAATGCTTCTGCAGCATCAGGAGGATTATCTTGTAGTAGAAAGTAAGCAGTTTTGGTTTATGCAACATGATCCCTTTTCTTGGTCTGTCAAAAAAGATGGCTTTATATATGCCCAAGGTATTACAGAGGGTGCAGAGCATTTTAATAGAGTTATTAATCAGTGGATTTCATCTATAGATGAAGAAAAAAGAGAGCTATTTGTAACAACGCTTTATAGCGTAATAGAATCCGTGGGATTAGTGAATTACAGTGATTTTACAGAGGATTGGCAAAAGAAAGCAGCTTTGGCAATCAAAAATATTAGAGGCATTGATAAAGAAACCAGACGCTTTGTTAATAAAACCATCAAGGCCCTTCTAGAATTATATGTGAAAACATTACCTAAACCTAAGCCTTTAAAGATAGCAGAAAAACGTAATCGCTAGTTACACCTATAGATTTCTAAAATCGATATCATATTTTGTTCCTTTGTTAAAGGAGGAGGTATACCTATATACATACTGAAGCAAGGGGATGTTCTTATATGTTATAATTTATTTACAACCATATCCCCAACTTCTTTAGTTCAGGGAACCTATATGTGTTTATTTTGTATACGTTTTAAAATGTGCGTTACATTCATATTATTATTGGCAAAGCGATGTATGTAAATTACACAACCATTTTATTTTCTGGAAACAACTTACCTTTTTCAATCTCAGCAAGCTTATTGCTGATTCGTTCGTATACCATATCACATATTTCCCTAGTTGACATTCCAGCATACTGCTCATAATAAATTGGTTCTAGATAATGAACCTGGGTCGTAACCCTTTTGACTGAATTGATAGTAAAGGGTTTATAGGAATCATATATAGTAACTGGTACAATCGGACATTTTGTCTTTAAAGGAATCTTAAAGGAACCCGGATGGAATTCCAGAAGAGTATTCTTATTATCTGTATAACCACCTTCGGGAAAGAGAAGGTATCTTCGGCCTTCTATGATTTCTTTTATTACCCGAGAGATTGCCTTTACCTGTTGTCTTGGGTCTTTTTTATCAAGCTTCTGACCTTTTACAAGCTTTGTATAAAGCCTTGGAAGAATTTCTTTGGTGGTTTTCTTATCTATGACGATTGCACAAGGTCTATCATGAGTAGATACAATTCCCAGCATATCATATTTCCCCTGATGATTGGAGTACATGATATATCCACCATCCTTCGGTAGGAATTCCTGACCGCTTGATATGGTAGTAATCCGTCCTCGCCTTTTTATCATCCTTATCAGGCTACGACCTACCTTGTAACGGGTCTGCTCTGAGTATTTATCTGGATTTTTTGCTATGTACCACATCAATGGCAGATAGTAAATATTGAATATTATAGCAGGAAACATAATATAATAAAATCTTAGCATAATAATACCTCTTATGTATAAAAGTAATGAATATAACTATTCTACATTAAATCAGAGAATAATTCTACCTAATAATTAATTCCAATATACGGAGTAGTGAAATGACATATTTTTATGGAGCTTTAACGAAGAGAAGTTATTTTGAAGGCTGGTATTTTAAGAATCAAAATGAGTCAGAGGTCATATCCTTTATTACTGCGCAACAAAAAACCCCTTGAAAATCAAGGGATTTCGTAAGCGAGAAGCTCTTTTTATTCAATGGTAATAAACTCATAACTCTTTAGTTGCGTCAGAAATGAAAAAATACTATCTCTGCAGGTATCCTCAGCTACATCATACACATTCATTAACCTATGTAAAATATCTGAAACAACAATGGGAGTTTGGATATAATCCCATATTTCATTTGCTGCTCCTTTCAGTAAAAAATATTTACCTGAAGAAAAATCAATCATAACCTTTTCTCCGTCTAGGTCGGTTACCTCTAGCTTTTTAATCAAGTTAACTCTGCTTTTTTCAGTCATGTCAAACCTCCTAATAAAATGATAGATTTTAAATAGCTTTTAACGGAGGTTTTACCTCCTCCTCATATATTGGTAAGCTTAAATAAAAAGTACTTCCCTTGCCCAAGGTGCTTTCGCACCATATCCGTCCCTTATGCTTTTCCATAATGGATGATGCAATGGACAAACCGAGTCCGCAGCCCTTAGCATCCTCCGGTGTACGTGAGTCTGAAATCATAAAGGTATGTTCAAAAATCCTAGTCAACATATCCTCTTCTATACCAATTCCGGTATCAGTGATTGCAATTGTTATCTCCCTCCCCCTAAGTGTTGCTTGCATAAGAATTTCATCATTTTCTTTCGAATACTTTAAGGCATTTGTAAAGAGGTTGTCTAAGACACGTTCAAACATCTCTACGTTAAGTAAAACATAGTATGTAAAATCCTCTGGTATTTCTAGAGATAATCGACGTTTTGCATACTTTTTGTCCTTTTCACAGGAAATAAAAAAATCTACTAAACATTTTTTAATCTGATAAGGGATTAGAATAATCATTTCTGCCAAAGCATCTAGTGATGTAATCATAAACATCTCATTTAACAAGTAATCTAGAGATAGAAATTTCTTATACATTTGATTTAATATAAATAAAACCTCTTCATGATCCTGTAGATTATAAGAAAGAAGATATTCCACGTATCCTCTTAAAGTCGTGATAGGAGATCTCAGATCATGTGAAATGTTAGCCAATAGCTCAGTACGTTTCTTCTCGCTATCTACCAATCTTCTATTTGCTTCTCTTAGCTTCAAATTTGCCTGATGAAGAGCAACCGTCAAATCCTCGACTGTGAGCTCCGGCTTTGTAAATAACATTTTATTAGCTTCACTATTAATCATAAAGACTCCTGCTTTATATTAAAGGTATATCCCTTTGACCAGACAGACTCAATGTTATTAGTCAGCTCCTGGTAGCTGTCCAGTTTTTTACGAAGACGACTGGCTATTACCATGATTGTTTTACGGTCACTTTCTGTATAGGTCCCCCAGATGTGATTGCTGATTGCTTCATAGGTTACAACTTGATTCGCGTTTGTAACAAGAAGTAGCAGTAAATCATATTCACGGTTACTTAGTAAAATATCCTCATTATTATAAAATGCCTTGTGTTGTTTTAAATCAAGAGACAAGGGAGGGTAGCTGATTCGGTTAGCATCTATTCGCGAATTATGCCGCAGCTGTACCCTTATTCTGGCTGATAATTCACGAAAGCTATAGGGCTTAACAAGATAATCATCTCCTCCAAGGATTAAGCCTTTTATTCTATCGTTTTCGCCTGTACGAGCACTTAGGAAGATAATCGGAACCCTGGAAAAAGATCGAATTCGCTTGCATACCTCAAACCCATTCATCCCGGGCATCATGACATCTAGAACAATACAATCCGGTTGAAAACTTTTTAATAATCGAAATACATGCTCCGATGTTGATGATATTTTTACATTATGACCTTCCTTTGTAAAATATCTGGCATTAATTTCAAGAAAGTCAATATCATCATCAACGAAAAGAATATTTGACATCTTCATATCTCCCTGTTATAATGTAAAATAATGGAAATAATAATACGTTACCGCTATTATTATACATTATATGGAAATAAATTCAATAGCAAATAAAAAAAAATGTCGCATGTTTCGATAATCGAAGGAATGGGGATATGTATGATATTTGTAATATTAGGAACACAAAAGTTTCAGTTGAACAGGCTGTTAATAGAAATGGACGATTTGATTGAAACGGGTGGAATTACCCAAGAGGTGATTGCCCAAATTGGAGTTTCTGACTATGAACCAAAGAATTATCAATTTCATCGTTATATTGATAAAAATCAATTTGATGAATACATAACTCAGGCTTCACTTATTATAACACATAGCGGTGTTGGTTCCATCATAACAGCACTGAAGGCAAAAAAACCTGTAGTGGTCTATCCCAGATTACGAAGATACAATGAGCATGTAGATGATCATCAGCTCGATATCGCCAAAGCCTTTGAAAAGATGAATTATGTTTTATGCCGACATAAGGAGGATACCTTAGCAGAGGTCATGAATCGATGTAAACAATACCCTTTCGCGGAATATGTCGAAAATACCAATAGGATTTCAGGCATTATTAATGCATTTTTACATAAGGAGTATAATAACACTTCCATATAATATAAGGAGGATGCTATGAAGCAGAAAATATGCCTTGCAGCTTCATTAGGTGGACATTTGGAGGAAATAGCAAGACTTACTGAGCTAGGAAATAAATATGATCTATATCTTGTAACGGAAAAGGGAGGGTTCGCTACTTTAAGCTTCTGTAATCAAGTATATTTTTTGAATCATATAAATCGAAAGGAGCTCTTGTTTTTACCAAAGTTCATTAAAATTTTTTTCAGATCCTTCTACATACTAGTAAAAGAAAAGCCTTATAGTATTATTTCAACCGGCGCCTTAGCGACCTATCCAACCTGCTTGTTAGGTAAACTTATGGGAAAGCAAATCATATATATTGAATCCTTTGCAAGGGTAAATTCTGCTTCACTTACAGGGAAACTTATGTATCGGATCGCAGATCTCTTCATCGTTCAATGGGAGGAGATGCTTAAAATCTTTCCAAAGGCCGTATATGGGGGCGGTATTTTCTAGATAAGTACATATTAAGGTACGATACAATAAAATTATTTACGAGGAGAGAATCATGTTTGAAACCATATTAACGAATTTCCATCTAGAGAAAATTTTCTGGATTTTAAAAGTAAAGCTAAAATACATATTATTATTTACCGTAATAGCAGCATTATTGTCGGGGGTTTATGCAAAATACACACGCTCGTCAGTCTATTTGGCTCAAATATCATTCTATGTTTATAGTAACCCGGCTTATATTACGGACCCCACTGTGAACATTAACAGTTCGGATTTTACACAAGCAAGGAATTTGGTATCAAGCTACATGCAAATTCTGCGAAGCAAGACATTTCTTAATAAATTGATTAAGGAAACAGGGTCACCCTATTCTGCAGACTATATTAAAGGTAACATTACTGCATCATCAATAGAAAATACAGCAGTCTTTATTGTCAGTGTCCGTAATCCGGATCCTGTTAACGCCATGAATATCGCAAATGCTATTGGTGATTTGGCTCCGGATGAAATCACAAGGATTGTAAAATCAGGAGGAATAGAAGTACTAGATAGAGCTGAATTACCCACTTATCCATATCAGACTACCAGTGTCCTAAAAATGTCAGCCATAGGGGGTATAGGTGGTTTTGCTTTATCTATTTTTTTATTTCTGCTTCGTGGACTGTTAGATACAACGATAAGGAAAGAATTTGAGATCAGAGACATGTTTACCATACCTATTTTAGGCGAGGTGCCTTTGATGCCTCCTGATAGTAAGAAGATTAAGGTAAATAAAATATTAGGTGAGGACAGTCCATTTGCCTTAAGGGAATCCTATAACAATATTAGGACTAATTTACGGTTTACAGGACAATTAGAAAAGTGTCCGGTTTATGCGATTACAAGCTCTGATATAGCAGAAGGCAAAACATTAAACGCAATTAATTTGGCCATATCCTTTACTCAAATCGGCAAAAAAATCTTAGTAATTGATGCTGATATGAGAAAGGGCAGTATAAGCATGATGTTGGGCATTGAGTTAATAGATGGACTCAGTGAGTATCTAGCTGGTTTTGTTAATACACCATACATAATTGAATATCTTACTAATTTATCTATCATATCCTCAGGTGAGATCCCACCAAACCCTACAGAACTCTTATCTAGCAATAGGTGGAATGAATTATTGGAGAACTGTAAAAAGGAGTATGATACCATTTTCATAGATTTACCTCCGGCGGGAATTGTTTCTGATGCTTTGCTGTTAACAAAGGATGTGACAGCATACATTTTAGTTTTGAGAGAAAAGGTTTCAAGGTACGACAGAGGGAAGATGATGGTAAGTAAATTAGAAGCGTTAGGAGCGAATATCTGCGGATTTATATACAATGGTATATCGATAAAATCACGGGATTACCCCTATGAATATTATGGAAAGGAATATCTTAATTGATTTTTATGCACTCTAAAAATCATGCACATTAAGCATAAAAGAAGTAAGAGGTGGCTTTCATGTTCCATGTTAGTGTGATTATACCCGTATATAATACAGAAAAGTATCTGCGTAGATGTATGGAATCCTTAGTAAATCAAACTCTTAAGGAAGTTGAGATTCTACTTGTGGATGATGGTTCAACGGATAATTCTCTTTCTATCATGCTTGAATATGAGAATAGATATCCTGAAAAGGTCAAGGTGTATACAAAAGAAAATGGCGGACAGGCAACTGCCAGAAATCTAGGTATCCAACGAAGCAGAGGAAAATACATCGGCTTCGTGGATTCTGATGATTATGTTGATGTCGGAATGTATGAAACAATGTATAGGGTTGCTGAAGAAAATCAGTGTGATATGGTGGAGTGTCATTACCGTTACCTCTGCGAGGAAGGAAAAAGAACCAAGGAATATAGAGCAAGAGGCTATATCAGACAATACAAGAATCAGAGGGATATGTTCATTAACGCCCAGGTATCACCCTGCAATAAGCTATTTCGCAGAGAGGTATTAATGCATGAAGGAGTTGACTTTCCAGAGGGTTTTATTTATGAAGATACAGCTTTCTATATAAAATCGATACCCTTTATTAAGAAGGAAATACATATAAACGAGCACTTCTATTACTATTTTCTTAGAGGTGGTTCAACTATGAATGCAAATAGAAGCAGAAAGGTTGGTAATATATTTCCTGTTTTAGAGAATATAATAGAGTTTTACAGGAAATCGAATTTCTATTCTACATATAGGATGGAGCTGGAATATTTCTGTGTGAAGATATTATTTTGCAGCTCATTAAGTAGGATCGGGAGAATCAAGGATCAGAGCATAGCCGAGGACTTATATGAAACAACTTTTTCCTTTATAGAGGATCATTTCCCGGGATATATGCAAAATCACTATTTTCGAGGGAAGATTGGAGCCTATATCAGATGTGTAAAGCCATGGAATTGTAAATTGGCAGGAAAAACATTAGGTTTGATTTTGAGGGGATAAATGAAAGGATACAAACATGAAACTATCAGTTGCTATAGCTACCTATAATGGTGCAGATTATATAGAGGAACAATTAGACTCCGTTCTAAAGCAAACAAGAGCTCTTGATGAGGTTATAATTTGTGATGATTGCTCTAAGGATAATACCGTAGCCATAGTAGAGGCATTTATTTGCAAGCATAATCTGCAGAGCAAATGGAGTATTGAGGTAAATGTGAAGAATTTAGGTTTCGGTTCAAATTTTTTTAAAGCAATAACCAAAACAACAGGAGACATTATATTCTTTTGTGATCAGGATGACATATGGACCTTGAACAGGGTAGAGGCCATGACGGAAGCTATGGAGAGAAATCCAGCTATATTGATGCTGGGCTCGGAATATGAACCCTTTGAAAGTACAGCTGATGCATATAAAGTCTCGTCAAAGGATTTGGTAAAGTTTAAAAATGATCACTCCCTAGAGCATTTAAAGCTTCAAGCAAAAAATATATTTATAGGATACCTGGGAAGCTGTATGTGCATTCGGAGGAGCTTTTTTAGTCTGATAAAACCCTATTGGTTTGAGGGCTGGGCACATGATGAATTTGTCTGGAAGTTGGCCTTAGTCTTAGATGGAGCCTATGTATATCACGGGATAACCGTAAGAAGGCGCTTGCACTCTTCAAATACCAGTATGGGTAAAATGAGAAATCTTATCAAGCGTATTAATTTCTTAGAAGATTTGCTAAGAGGTCATGAGGCAGCCCTTCGCCTTGCTAAGGATAATGCAAAGGGTCATGAGGCGATTCGGTTGCTTGAGAAAAATATAGAGTCGGTAAAACTCAGAATTGAATTATTAAAGGAGAAAAAGTATCTGAACACCTTACCTTTGGTCTTTCGGTACTTTAGGTACTATCATAGTCAAAAATCTATTCCGGTGGAGCTATACATGGCTATAAGGGGATAAAGGAGTAGGATATGGAGAAAGCATTCATTTTAGCAGAAAGCAAATATGTTAAGTCGTCCAAAGAAGAAACGACATTTTCCTTTATATGTACCGTGTTTTTTATAACTCTTTATGTATTACCTCAATATTTTGGGATACCCCTTCTTTTCTTTGATTTTACAGTGCTCCGCGTGATGATGCTGATTATGTTTATGTTTGTACTGGGGATAAAGCAGAAGCAGGAGGAGTTTTTAGGCTTAATAGTAAAGGCACCCTATAGTATGGTATTACTTCCTTATATTATAGTTTTAGTCTATACAACTATCCTTAGAGTGGATGTTAATGCATTTTTAAACCCGGTTATTGAAATACTAGCCTACTATTTGCTGGTGTATATAATTCAGAATTACTTTGGAGTTAAAAAAACCTTAAGATATATTTTGATTTTCTCATATTTAATAACTGCGCTCGGATTAGTGGAATATGTAATGCAACGATCACCCTTCTCCTATTTGGAAACAATAAAAGGAATATACTCCGGACAGTTTATAAGGTCCGGATATTATCGAATCATGGGACCATCAATTCACTCCTTAGGTTATGGACTAATATTAATCACTATGATTCCTATTATATGCTATGACATAGAAAAAGACGAAATCAACATTTTGAAGCATAAATTATTGTTTGCCATGGCAGCGGCAAATATATTCTTTACAGGTTCCCGTTCCACACTAAGTGTTTTCATACTGGAAATTATTTTGCTAGTTTTATTTTCTTCAAGAATTAATAAAAAAAAATTACTATTGACAGGAAGTATATTTGTAGCTGGGTTTGCCGCCTTTTTGTTAGTTTTTCATAATACATCGGTAGCCCAGTATATATTATTACAGATAACTAGTGTTTTGGATGAAATTTTTGGTAGCACTTTCTCTGTGGCTTATGGAGCGGATATTGAAGCACTTGGAAGCAGCTCACATTACAGGAGTCAATTAAAGTATATTTTTAAGGTGGAATGGCTTAATCCATTGATTGGGTTAGGTCGTAAAAGGAGCTTTGCTTGTGAGATTAACGGTTCCTTCATTAGGTCAGTTGATAACTTTTATATCGCAGAATTTATACGTTATGCCTATCCTGGCATGATCTGCTATATTGGCTTTCTATTATATTTTTTGATTCATATGCTAAAAAGCAGTATTCAGAAAAAGTCACAGATTAGTAAGATGCTGCTAGTAGGTTCAACATGCTACTGCATTAATTTATTATGGCTGGATTCATTGCAAACATTAAAATACTTATATGTTCTATTTGCTATATTTTGCTGTTTACCGTCGGACAGCGTCCTAGAACATAAGAAAGTAAATAAGAAAATACCTTCAAAATACATCAAATGAGGAAGAGGTATGTCATGAACACAGTAAGTATCATAGTTCCGATTTATAATGCACAAAAATATATCGATGTCTGCTTAGATAGTATATTAAAACAGACCTACCAGGATTTTGAGCTCATCCTAGTTGATGATGGTAGCCAGGATGCCTCAGGCAGAATTTGTGATTTGTATGAAAAAAAGGATGAAAGGATTACCGTTTATCATAGAGATAATCATGGAGTAAGCGCATCGAGGAATTTTGGACTGGCTCACGCAAGAGGGAAGTATGTTTTGTTCATCGATGCAGATGATTCCATAGAGCCTAATATGCTAAAGGGTTGTATTGAGCTAGCAGATGAAAATAAAGCGGATTTAGTCATATGTAGCTTCCGTTATTATATGAGGGATGACAACAACCGAATGGTTGAGAATAGTTTAGCTAGTGATTTCTGTGGTAGCGCTAGGGAAGTATTTGATCAATGGTTTATTACACTTGTTGAGAAAGAGATTCTTAATCCCCCATGGAATAAGCTTATTAAAAAGGAATTATTAGATAAGCGCCTAATTCAATTTCACGAGGAGTTTTCCATTTGTGAGGATATGACCTTTTCCACACTGCTTTTATCCGCCAGTAAGACCACAGTACTTACAGGGAATATGTACTATAACTATTTTATTAGTAAATCAGGAACACTTGTGTTTAAGTTTCATGATAATTATTTCGAGGCCGTGACTCATTTTTATGATACTGCTTATAGCTACTGTAAAAAATTTAGAAGAAATAGTAAGCAGATGAAGATAATAGATACCTTGTATGTGAACTTGACAATTATGTTTATTAAGCAAATATGTACGAAATCTCCTTGGGATAAAAGAAGCAGATATAAAAAGATTATCGAAATAGGGAAAAAGGAGAAATTCCTCAAAGCTGTAAAAAGTGCAAATCTTACCCGCAAAAGGAAGCTAGTGTGCTATTTACTCAAAAATAGGAAGGTTAATATGATTTTTATGTTATTTAAAATCAAAGATTGGAAGGATCGAATTATCAAGAGCTATTGCATAGGAGGAGGTGATATTCGTGAGAGGTAATATAAGCCATAACCAGAATGCCTGTCGAATTCCAAAAATAATTCATTACTGCTGGTTTGGAGGTAATGCTATACCCGAGAAACTGCAAAAATGTATTGATTCGTGGAATCGTTTAGAGGGCTATAAGCTTATGCGTTGGGATGAAAGTAATTGCAGCTTTGAAGAAAATGATTTTGTCATAAAAACCTATCAGGAGAAGCAGCTTGGATATATCGGGGATTATTATAGACTAAAGGCATTATATGACTATGGGGGAATATATTTAGATACCGATGTTAAGGTGAATAAGTCCTTTGATGATTTATTGCATTATAAGGCCTTTTTCAATTTTATCTTTGATTGCTCGGTTGGCTCAGCCATCATTGGTGCAGAAGCGAAAAATCCATTGATTAAAAATCTATTGGATATGTATGACGCGACGGTCTTCACGAAAAATGCAAGTGAAAAAGTATTTGAGTGGTCAGGGGACCGGCTACTTGTTAATAGCTATGCGACCAGTAATTATTATTATACCTACTACATATTAAAGAATTACAAGTCATTTCGATTAAATAACCGATTTCAGGATCTTGGAGATTTTGTAATCTTCCCTAAGGAATATTTTGAAATTGGAACCCTAACCTCCAGACATTATGCCATTCACTTATGCTCTGGTGAATGGCGCATTAAAGCTGATGATACAAAGAGTATAAAAGGATATTTAAAAAGAGTAATTACTAAATGGCCGGCTTTATTCGACAAGCTACAAATTATTATTCGAAAACATAGATATAATAAATTGAAAAAGGACATTCCTTTTTATAACTGTTATTTAGCACAAAAAGAGGGAAGGGAAATCCCTGATTTATAAAACGGTATATCCGGAGGGAGTAAAGGAGTATGAAGCCCAATAAGATAATACATAAAAAGTTTTCATTCATAGATGCCATTATCGCTATTATAAGTCTTGCTGCCCTAGCAGCATTGATATTTATAGTGAAATATACTAACACACAAATCAGAATGGAGCATGAGCTGCTTGCAAAAGCAAAAAATAATAATCAGTTTATGAAGTCGGATGACCCATTGTATGAAATGATAGAGTATTTAGTATTCAATGAGATAAATCAAGGCGGTTGGATTGAACTATATAATATAGATAGGAACACGGGCATAGAGTTATCAGGCTGTTATATAGCTGTGAACGGTAAAAATCAGTATACCTTTGACGATACGGATGTCATAAATGCAGGGGAGTTTCTGTGTATCGAAGGAATAGGTAAATTAGGTAGCTCAGAGCATGATATTATCGGAATATATGATGAGAATGGAAATAACCTTAAGAATATTATGATTCCGGGCCTAGAGAAAGAGGAGAGCTATGGGTGCCTAATGGAGGGAGATATAAGCTATGATTATTTGACTGCCTCCAAGGGTATTAGCAACAGTGAGAGCGAAAGGATAGATAAAGACCAGTTAACATTTTTAGTCCCCGGTGGTTTTTATGATGAGAGCTTTGACCTCATGCTCACTGCCCCAGAGGGTTCTACTATTTATTATACATTGGATGGTACAAAGCCTAGCAATCAATCTAATATATATACAGAGCCGATTTTGATTGAGAATAAGAGCGGCTCTAATATGAAGTATGCGAAAGCGGATGGAATTGATTACATAGGCTCCTATCGACCATCCAGCATTAGTATAGGAATGGTCGTCAGAGCAGTAGCAATAGATCCTAATGGTATAAGCAGTGAAGTCAAATCCCAATCCTATTTTATCGGATTTAAAAATGCGAGTGACCTAAAGAACATTCCCGTACTATCTATTACAACAGAGCCGGACCTTTTGTTTGATTATTTTGAGGGTATTTATGTGACCGGTCGTAGTCATGAGGACGCACTGGCAAGAGGGGAAGATGGTAAAGAGTCGGCAAATTATCTCAATAATTGGGAGAGAGAGGTATTCGTAGAATATTTTGATGCTCAGAAAGAAAAGACCTATGAAGGGATGATGTCAATCCGTATTATTCAGGATCTAAGTATATCCTTACCACAAAAAAGTCTTTTGTTAAAAGCAAAGGGAGGTGGCTTTCCTGGTTCAGGGCTTAGAAATTATTTTAATGATATCAGCAACTCTTTAACTCTTCAAACTAACAGGACTGACAATAGCTTTAAGATAAGAGAATATCTTGCAGGGAAATTACTGGCGAATACTACAGTCGGTACTCCGTATATTATGCCATGCAATGTATTTATAGATGGTGAATATTGGGGTGGATATATGCTTAGAGCGGAGTACGATGAAGCCTATATCAATAAGCGTTTTGGTATTGATGAATCGAATGTATTAATTGCAAAGGACAGTAGAATAACCAATATACCTAACTATCAGCAAGAATATACCGAATTACTGGAATTTATTATTAATAATGATTTAAAGGATGAGGAGAACTATGCATGGATTGAGGAACATATGGACATAGAAAATTATCTGGAGTATTTTTGTGCCAATATGTTTCTGGCGAATGCAGAATATGGAGAGGATTCCTTGGTTATGTGGAGAACTATCAATGAGCAGGGTAGAGGTTTTGAGGATGGCAGATGGAGGTTTTTGATGCCGAGGTTGGACAATTCAATGAAGAATGAGGTAGCTGGTAAGTTGGCCTCCAGTAGTATTAACACCTTCTTACAGACAGGCGTTACCGAAGATGTGTATTTTCAATCGCTCATAGGAAATGAAAAGTTTAAAGAGCTACTAGATAAAGTGATGACAAAAATGGTAGAGGAATGCTTTAACTATGAGCAAGTGGATAAGGAAATTAATATGATTTTCGAGCAGATGAAAAGAATGGTCGAAAGTAGCTACAAAAGATACTTTGGATACCCATCAGACTTTTTTTATACAACAGAGATTGATAAAATCAGAAGCTTTTTTCAAGAACGAAGCAGATTTATATTACTGTATACAGAGGAAGTAATGAGTTGGGGAGGTATCAGTAATGTCCGTGATGATGGAATATCTGAGTGAATTAATTCATGCACAATTGAAAGAAACAAAGCCGGGAAACATACCGGAGGGAATTCATATAGAAGAATTGGAAGCTATTGCACATAGAAATCATATGGAGTACCTACTTCTTGGGGCTTTACTTCGGACAGATCTGGATGGAACTCAGAAGCAGAGATTTAAAGCCTATGTCATACAAGGTGCTATGAGATCGCTGACCCAGGCAGCCTGTTTATTGGAATTTGAGGAGAGATGTGAAAAAGAAGGAATCTATCATCAATTACTAAAGGGATCTGTCCTAAAAGGCCTTTATCCTTCCCCTGAGCTAAGGGAGATGAGTGATATGGATGTCATGATATATGATGAGGATTTAAGGAGAGCAAAAAGTATTATTGAGGAGATGGGTTTTTCATTATATAAATCCGTAAAGCATCATGACATTTATAGAAAACCTCCCTTTCTGGTAATGGAGCTGCATCATGCACTGTATGATAAGGATGTAGATAAGGTCCAATATGAGTACTATAGGAGTAGAAAGCAGTTAAGAGTAAAAGAAGGTAGAAAATATGCATTGCAATTTAGTATCGAGGATTTTTATATTTATATGATAGCACATATGGCAAAGCATTTTTATGAGACTGGCTGTGGCATACGAAATATAATGGATGTTTATATGTATCGGAGCATATACGAGCCAATCTGGGACGAAGATATTATTGAAAAGGAGTTATCTAAGTGTAATCTCTCTGTCTTTGAAGCTAGAATATGTACCTTATCCAAGGTATGGCTTGGAGGGCAGGAGGCGGATTCGTTTTCAGAGGTTCTATTTCACTATATGAGTGATTCCGGTATCTATGGAAAAGGTGAAAATGGTGTATGGGGAAAGTTCGCCTTAGACAGCCAAGCTAACCTAAAAAATTATAAAGCCTATGCAAAAAGATGGTATTACTTTCCACCAAGAACCTATATGGTAAGCGATTATCCATGGCTTAAAAAGGCTCCTTTTTTGCTATTCGCAGCATGGGGAATCAGAGCAGTACATGGATTATTGAGTAAGGAAGGAAGAGAAAAGAGAAAAATGCTACTAAGTATTAAAAGTGAAGAGGTTAGTACCATCAATCATATATATAAGAATATGCAGCTTAATTTTAAGAAGGATTAAGTCATAAGAATTATCGTATTTTTGGGAGGCACACGATGAACAAGAAAAAGGTGGGTATTGTAACTATAATAAGTAAGAATTATGGGAATAGATTACAAAACTATGCCTTGCAGGAGTATCTTAAGAAATTAGAATTTGATGTTTATACATTGCCCTACAAAACAAAGTTTAGATTGGTAATAAAGGAAAGTATCCGTTTGTTTCTAATATACTTATTTAAATATTGCCGCAATCGATGGGTATGGGAGGATTTTAACAGAAAATACATAAAATGGACACCTATAAAATCACAGGATTCTTATTGGAACAACCGATATGATTATTTTGTTGCAGGAAGTGACCAGATATGGAATCCACTCTTTTGGATTAATTCTGAGCGTGAATTTCTTAGGTCCTATAGTAGGGAAAAAAGAATTACCTATGCGGCAAGCATCGGTATCGATCAATTACCTATAGAGTATCATGAACGATATAAAGGCTACTTGAATGAGATACCGAATATCTCTGTTCGGGAAACAAAGGCAGCAGATATTGTTTATACTCTTACCGGAAAAAGAGTACCAATCGTCATTGACCCTACAATGCTAATAACAAGGAAGGAGTGGGAAGCTTTTATCAGTTCGTGTAGCCTAGAGCTTCCGTCCAGATATATTGTTAATTATATTCTCGGTGCTGGGAGCTCGGAATATATAAAGCTTATAAAGATTAAAGCTAAAACAGAGGGTTTGGAGATTATCGATTTACTTGATGAGAAGGGAAATACAAAAAGAAAGATCGGACCAAGAGAATTTATATATATTATCTCACATAGTGAAAGAACCTATGTGGATTCCTTTCATGGTGCAGTATTTTCAATTTTATTTTCTAAACCCTTTGCTGTTTTCGAGAGACCCTATGAAGAGGGAGCGGGTCTTATGACCTCAAGACTTGATAGCTTGTTATCAACCTTTCGTTTGACTAATAGAATGGTAAAAAGCATAGAGCAGTTAGAAAAGCTAGATGATTACTGTGATTTTTCTCAGGTGGGGGATATACTCAAGGCAAAAAGAAGGGAAGCCTTAAGCTATTTAATGAAAGCCTTCAATCTTGAGGAGGAGGTTAGAAAAAATGAAAATAGAGAGAGCTAAGAATGCTACACGAAATATTATTTTTGGCCTTGTATTAAAATTATATCAGATTGTAGTCCCTTTCTTTATGAGAACAACAATGATATATCTGCTTGGTATTGAGTATTTGGGCTTAAACGGTCTGTTTGCTTCCATATTGCAGGTACTAAACTTAGCAGAGCTGGGCGTTGGAACGGCTATGGTTTTTTCTATGTATAAACCTATATCAGAGGATGATGACGTAACAATATGCTCATTAATGCATTTGTATAAAATCTATTACAGGATCATAGGTGGGGTTATGCTGATTGTAGGCTTACTCTTATGTCCCTTTGTGCCGTCTTTAATAAAGAGCGGTATTCCCGTAGATATGAATATATATATTTTGTATCTTTTGAATTTGGCTGCAACAGTACTGACCTACTGGCTCTTTGCATATAAGAACTCCTTATTGCAAGCGTATCAGCGGACGGATATCTTAAGTAAAATAACCTTATGCACCAATACGGTTACCTATCTGCTACAGTTCTTATTATTGTTTCTCTTCAAAGACTACTATTTATATATTATCACAACCTTAGTGCTTCAAGCCGCTAATAATATAGCTACAGCTTTGATTACAGATAAAATGTATCCCAGATATCATGCCAAGGGGAGGCTACCTAGGGATAAGGTGAAGGAAATAAATCATAGGATTCGTGATTTATTTACATCTAAGGTGGGATTGGTAATCGTAAATGCCTCGGCTACTTTAGTAATATCAGCCTTTTTAGGCTTGACATTTCTAGCTATATATCAGAATTATTTTTATTTAATTTCATCGGCAATTGGTTTTGTAGCAGTTATATTTTCCTCCTGCACCGCCGGAATTGGCAATAGTATTATCATAGAAAGCGAAGAAAAGAATTATAGGGACTTAAAGAAGTTCACCCTCATCATAGCATGGATTGCAGGCTTTTGTGCTAGTGGTTTCTTATGCCTAATGCAGAGCTTTATGAAATTATGGGTGGGAGAGGATTTGATGCTTGGATTTTATGCTGTGATTTACTTCTGCTTATACATATTCATATATGAAATCAATAATCTATTAATCACTTACAAGGACGCTGCAGGTATTTGGCATGAGGACAGATTCAGGCCTCTGTTAACGGCACTGACTAATCTGATTCTAAGTATAATTATGGTACAGATTTGGGGAATTTACGGGGTCTTAATCTCCGGTGTGCTTAGTATGGTGGTGGTCGGAATGCCATGGCTGTTACATAATCTTTTTACTGTGCTTTTTAAAAGAAACCCATGGGCTTATATCAGAAGACTTCTAATCTACACAGGTGCGACTGCCTTTGTATGTATTATTACCTATGTCATATGCAATCAGCTGCCGAAGGATGGAGCCCTATGGTTTGTCGTTAAGGGTGTTATATGCTGCCTTGTATCGAATTTGCTCTTTTTCCTATTATATAGTAGATTAGAGGAATTCTCTGATATCAAACGACTAATTGCCTCCATATTCACAAAAATACAATTCCGGAATACAAGACCGGTGAAGGGTGAAAGAGATGGATGGATTAAGGAATAATAAGAAGAAGGTCATTTTTTGTATAAAGAGAATATTTGTAATTAGCTTTGTAGCAGTCAGCTTATTAGCTTTAGTCTTTATCGGCTATGATATTTTACTAAAGGTTGAGAATAAAATAAATGCACAGAATATGGGCAAGTTTGAAAATAGGTCGGAATGGATTGACCAGATGAAGAATAGGGCAATAAAGGAATACAAGCACATGCCTAGGCTGAAGGGGAACCTAGGCTTTCCTAGATTGATGACACAATTTCGAATCGATAAGCATTCACCGATTTATGCATGGCAGGCTGGCGGTTTACTGCTTGGTATATACGAATGTACAACCGAGGAGGAGTTTATAGAGATTGTAAATAAGAGAAATGATTTGTTGAATTTGACAGGAGAAGAGATTGATAGTGCATTACTCGCTTACGCATTAAGCTATGTGACAGAGGACGAATATCCTGATAAAGAGCAAATTAACAATCGGGTTCTAGAAAGTATATATGCTAATCTTGATACACAGAAAGGAACACTTATGTATCGAACAGTATATCCTAGCTTTCGTTTTATCGATACGATAGGATTGGTATGCCCCTTTTTAGTTAGGATAGAGGAGGGTGAGAATAAGGGACAATATGAAGAAATGGCATTATCACAGCTTCTGGAATATGAGGAGTTAGCATTTAATGACGATTATGATTATCTTCCCTTTCATGGGTATGATTTTGAATCAGATGCTCCCCTTGGGAAATATGGCTGGGGTCGTGGAACGGGCTGGTATGCCTTAGGATTGATCGATACATATCAGGAATTAGAGGACGATAAGAGAATACAGCTGGAAAATAGCATTATAAAGCTTGCTGAAGCAATAAAAAAATATCAGAAGGATGATGGAGGATGGGGAGGAACAGTTAATGTTATAAGCAGTCAAACTGATACTTCAGCCACAGCGTTATTCCTATATTTCATTAAGCTTGCATGCAAACTGGAGCTAATCGAAAAAGAGTCCTATTTGGTGTGTATCGAAGCTGCTGAAAAATGCCTAATGAGCAATACACTCCCAAACGGTCGTGTGATCAATACAGAAGGAGATTGTATCGCCTTAGGTAATTATTCATACGATTACAAATATATGCCCTTTACCTTAGGCATGACTCTTAGAGCGGTATGTCTCGAATAAAACTGAGATATATTCTAGTCAACGATAAGTTCGTATAAATGAAGAAAAAAACAAGAGCATGCTCTTGTTTTTTTATTGCCTTATGCTGAAATTAGCTTAATTCTTCTTCCGGATTAGGGGTTGGTGTGGGAGTATAACGCCCGACAAAAAAACCATCCCAGTCTGAACCGGTCCATTTATGCTCGGTTTGATTAATTTCTAATTCATGTAATTCAGCGTTCATCCAAGTCTTCATATTATTTACCTTCCTTTTTAATTTATTTTTATTGCTATAATAATCATACCATGTAAAGGTAAAATATAGAAATATTATAACAGAATTGTAAGGTTTCATATGATAGAGATCTTTATACTATACATTTAGGCAAATTCAAAAAAGAATTTAGCACATGAACTATCATTAAGTACTTTAAATCTAATTCATTTTTTGCACTTAATGCTGATTTTGTATTATTAAAGAAGTCAGATACTGCCTCCTCATTCATATAGGGAAGGATTTTTGAGGAGTACAAGGACTCCTTCAAAAGAGGATAAAGCCTATCCCAATCACGAATAAGACGTGTATGATAATCCGAATTTTGAATACCATAACGTAACCAATTATTTCGCAGGTCATCAGGTAAAATATCCTTTGATTGGGAACGAATAAGCCACCTCGGAGTTCCTCCGTATGCAAATAAGTGATACGGTAGGTGATAGCAAAAGCTTAGGATGCGCATATCCTTTGTAGGGTCGCGAAGGACAAGTCCATAATGCAGGCCAGCCTTTGTCTCGAATTCACCTATATAGGTATAAGGTGTTTTCAAACCAAGCTGCTTTAGATACAGATGTCTAGGAACAGGTAAACTCCCTTTATATAAAGATAAATCACCGCTTGCATATCTTTCCCTTATGGGGTAGTCATCACATATCGTATCCTTAAGAAATGGATTATCTGGGACGTAGTTAAAATTGTTATCGGAATACATCTTTTTTGAATTATGAAAATACCGAACAAATTCCTTAAATGCATGTTTTCGACTCTTCTTTGTGGTTTTACAATAGCTATTCAAATATTTTAAAAAGGATAAGTATTTTCTTTTTGTATAAAGATCATATAAAATATCCTCAATATAACCAGAGGAAACCGTACTATTACCCATTTGTCCAGACAGCACAACCTTACAGGAATTAATAGAAGCCTTATCATAGATTTCAAATAAGCTTGGAAGATTACCAAATGCTTTATATGGAATTTCCATGATATCTATTCCGAATGTAATGCCATAAAAGCAGTTTTTTCCATCATTATTAAGAAAGAGCGGAACCATGTTGGGATACATGCTTACGATTTTCATGACATCCTCTTCTTCGTTATGGATTTTATTTTTGTCTTTATCTTGAGCTACCGGCTCATAGGGTACATAGGTATAGGTATAAAGCTTTTTATTCTTCTTTTGAAGAAAATTGGCGGCGATGGCACCCACACTGGAGGAATCTAGGCCGCTGCTTAGGGCAATGCCTATATTTTTATCTGTGCGAAGCGCATCCTGTATGCAGCTTTCATACAAGGCTCGAAAATATGTACCATATTCCTCAGGAGAACTGCAGTCACAGTTGGTTAATGGCATGCTGGGAGTCCAATACTCCACTTCCCTTATACCTTTAGATGTAATCTCTAAATAAGTTCCTGGATTTAATTTGAATACCTGCTCGAAGGGAGTTTCTTTTGATACAATGCTTGGCATAAGTCCCGGTGCAGTCAGAAAATCCTTCAAATAGAGCTGATTATAAGAAATATTCCTATGTAGTAAACGCAAAGGCATTAATAGGGTTGAGAAGGTAAGTTCTTCTTTGCTCCAGTAATAGTAAAGACAACGACTGGAGACTTGGTCAGTAGCAAGATATATCGTGTTTTTCTCAATATCATAGACAGCAAAGCTAAATAAGCCCCTGAAATACTTTATGCAATCGATTCCCCAACGTAGGTAAGCAGATAGCATAAGCTTACCGTCAGGCAAGGAGGTTCTTGTCTCACTAAGCAGCTCAAGTAATTCATCGCGATTGTCAAGGAGACAGTCCGCAGTAAAGCATAGCTTATGGTTAGCATCAAAGACAGGGAGAATCTCATCATATGCTTCTTGTGTTATATGTTGAATACCACAGCCGAAGTAAAAATTAGATTGCATAAGGAAGCTGCTGCGATCAATCTTGCAATTACTTATATAATAAGAACGCATTATGGAATCAGCATCTTCAGAAATGGTATTATTGAATGATATAGTTCCCCAGATTGCGGACATAGTACAACACCCCTATTGTATATATTTGTAAAATATGATACCATAAATTTACAGTTATGACAATATAAAATTAATTTATGGAGGCGTGAATGTGTATTCCTATCGTTTGTATGGAAATACAGTAATAACAGATATTCCTTTTCCTCAATTGGTTACGGTAAGAAATATTGAATGTGAACCTTTGGATATCATTATTCAGGCAGGAATGATACCTGAGGATATTAAGAGACAGGAAAAGGAACGTAAATATTGTTTTAATGAAAAGAGAAGCTGGCTTGCCAACTCTACTACATGGTTATTAGTAGAGGAAGGAAATCGGGTGACCTATGAGCTTCGAGCAGGTGCCGATCTAGATTATCTTCGAACCTACATATTGGGATATGGCCTGTCGATGCTATACCTGCAAAGAAAAGAGATGGCATTTCATTGTGCGGCAGTATCCAAAGGAGGAGAAGCTATTCTAATAGCAGGAGAGAGTGGGAGTGGCAAATCAACAATAACAAATGCCTTATTAGATATGGATTTTACCCTCATGGCTGATGATATGGCTGTAGTTCGAATGAATGATTCAGGAAGATTCGTAGCTGCACCTAGTTTTCCATTTCAAAAGCTCTGCAGAGATGTTGTTACTCAAAGGGGCTATTGTCCTCAATCTATGATCTACATTAATGAAGAGAAAGATAAATATCTAGTACCCTATGAAGCAGAGTTTTGTGTAGAAGAAAAGCCTCTGAAGGCTATCTTCCTATTGGAATTAGGAGATAATGCGGACGAGCTGTTATTAATGGAGCTCAAGGGATTTGACAAGCTTCGTGCCTGTGTCAATAATCTTTTCCTTAGAAGGCTGCTAAGGGAACAAAGATATGAGGCGGCTACTGCTAGTAAATGTCTTGAAATCGCATCTAAAGCTCCGATTTACTTAATAAGAAGACCTGTCGGAGCGAATATGTTGAAAGAGATTGTTGATTATATAATTACGATAACTAATTAGTATATATCAGATTTATATATACCTGCCCGACAAATTAGATATAAATTAAGGTGCTAAATAGATTTTTGCATAATATAGTGGAAAACTTTAAGGAGTGATAAGAATGATTCGGATAACAAATTATATAAGATATAATCGAGATAAGTGGCTAACGATTCAGGTATGGCTATGGGCGGCGGTATTTAGGCTGGTGCTTCTAATTGTTCCTGTTAAATATGTGAAAGGCTATTATGGTATATCCGGGGAGGAATCACCTGAGCTTGAAAGTAAGGAAAGCTATGGCTGGGCTAGGAAAATCGCATATTATGTGAACCGTGTCTCAGAGCATACGCCCTGGGAAAGTAAGTGTCTGGTTCGTGCGCTGACAGCCCAAAGGCTTCTTACTAAGAAGGATGTTAGCTCTACATTATATCTTGGGATAAGAAGTGAAGAAAATAAGATGGTAGCTCATGCTTGGTTAAGGACCGGTTGCTACTATGTTACAGGTGGTAACGGGAGTGATTATACAACGGTCGCTAAATTTCGAAAATAGATGGGGGCTAGCTTATATAAAAAGCTTACAGATATGATAGATATCAAGCATATTGTTGACATTATATTTTTAATATACTATAATGTAAAAAACTGGGAAATTAATAAAAATTAGGTAAGTCAAACTGAAATTCTGAATTACTAAACTTGTAGGATGAGGAGCATTACCATGAGTACGATATGTGGAATGATAAGAAAGGGAAAGAAAGAGGTATGTATCGAAGACTTTAGGTTGATGATTAATTATTTGAGTAGATTTCCTAATAGTATAGAGTTCAAGTTTGAAAGCGATACAATATGTCTTGGAAATACAATACAGCCTATTACTGCTCAGGATAAAATGGAGCAATTACCTAGATTTGGACATAATAATGAGTTAATTATTGTGGCAGATGCTATTATTGATAACAGAGAACAATTATACCACGAGTTACATATGGAAGACAGACCTTTATATGATATTACAAATAGTGAATTGATTTTAGAAGCCTATATACTATGGAATAAAGAAGTACCTAAGCATTTGATAGGAGACTTTGCTTTTGCTATTTGGAATAAAGAAAAAGAAGAGCTATACCTATGCAGAGATCATGTCGGAAAAAGGATTTTGTATTATACCCAGGAAGATAATACAATCGCTTTCAGCACCTTAATCAATCCATTATTATATGTTAAAAAAAATATATCATATTCTGAGCAATGGATCGCTAATTATTTGGCTGCTCTGGAAGCAATAAATGAATTGGATCTAGAGTTAACATTTTATGAAGGTATAAAACAGCTTCCGCCTGCTACATATATGATTTTTACAAAGGATAAAATAGAAGCCAAAAAATACTGGAATCCAATGGAAGTGAAGCCATTAAAGCTCGGTAGTGATGCCGCCTATGAAGAAGCTTTCCGGAAGGTGTTCTTTGAAGCTGTAAACTGTAGATTAGTTGCTGATGATGAAATCGGAATAATGCTGAGCGGAGGCTTAGACTCGGGCTCTATTGCATGTGTTGCTGCGCTAAATCTAAATCAGAAATCGAAAAAGCTGAGAGCATATAGTTCAATACCAAAGCCGGATTATGTAGATTGGCTGCCCAAAGGGATAGTGGCTGATGAGAGTAAATACATTAATGAATTAGTCAAGAATTATCAAAATATAGATCTGAAATATTGTACTTTTGATAAACTAAACTCTTATAATCAGATGGAACATTTAAGATTAATACAAGAGTATCCTTTTAAATATTTTGCTAATTTTTACTGGATCGATAGGATCGCCCAGCTTGCAAAAGAAGATGGCTGTAAAGTTTTACTTGACGGTCAATCAGGTAATTATACAATTTCATATGGAAATATAACGGATCATATTGTTACCTTGATTAATAGGTTAAAGCTCATCACTGCATATAAAGAAATAATGAAATATTCAAGATTACATAATAGGATACCGAAAAGTGTTATTAAGTATTTTATATTACTTTATGTGCCACGATTTATTAAAGAGTTTAGAAGGACAAAGAGAGAATCCAATACAATTAATCATATAATTGATAAAAAGTTGGCTCATAAGTGGAAGATCAGTAAATGCTTAAAGCAAAATAGGTTAGATAAATATTATAAAAAAGGGCAGACGGTTAAGGAAGCAAGATTTTTTATAAGCAATAATTTGTTGTTTTCACAATCAGCTGCTTCAGAGGCAAGGTTGTCAATCGAATATGGTGTGGTGAGGCGTGATCCTACAAGAGATAAACGGGTTATTGAGTTTTGTATGGCTTTACCTTCGGAACAGTTTGTTAAGGATGGGATTGATAGAAGCTTGATCAGGAGATCTATGAAAGGAATTCTTCCTGACTTAATACGTACAAATATGAGAGAGCGTGGAAGGCAAAGTGCCGATTGGGTTCAACGGCTGCAGCAGGACTGGGTAAGTATAGTGAAGGAATTTACCCAAGCCATTAGTAATGATAGGATAAAGTATGTTGCTGATACTCACAAATTAAAAGAAGTACTTTCAAAAATGAGTGAATTGCCTCCGGATAAAGAAGATTACGAGGTGCAAGCTATCATGACAATCATAAGTTTGTATCGATTTCTTAAGTAGAGTGCATCGAATAATAAAATTTTCTTATGGAAAGGAGGGATAAGAATGAAAAAATGGAGCAAGCCAGAATTATTAAGTCTAAATGTACAGTTAACAAATGCCGGTGGTTATGGCCTCCCAATAGATGGAACTGTATACAATGTAGACGGTGATATTATGGTTGGTACTAGCGGTCCTGCGTTGGATTATCCAATTCAAGAATAAGAGGCATATGTGAATTGATGTCGTGTCTTAAGGAAGGATGTCAACAAACGATGATTAGTTTCATCAATTTGACACCCTTCCCTTTGATGTTTACATAGCGGATTTTATAAAGAAAGAGAGATAAAAAAAGGAAGAATGTATGGAGAAAAGCTATACTTATTACATGTTAGGGATGAATATTATCTCTGAAATAGAATTACCAGGTATTGTGAGCACTTCATTAGATTATGATTTAAAAATTATCATAAGCAAATTTAATATGGATACAGAAAAAGGGAAAGATTACAAGACTTTTTATACTATGAATGAGAATGAATTTTTATGTGATATCAGGAATGTGGCAAAATATAAGATAAGCGGGGGAAGCCTAATTGAAATTGACCCCTACGATCAGGCCGATATGGAGCTTATTATAGTATACCTGTTGGGAACATGTATGGGTGTGCTTCTGGTGCAAAAAGAAATGATAGCACTACATGGAAGTGCTATTGTAATAAATAGGCAGGCAATTATAATTACGGGTCAATGTGGTGCCGGTAAAACCACCTTATCAACTGCACTTCGCTTAAAGGGATACAATATTTTATCTGATGATATTTCTCCGGTCATGTTGCTAGATAGTGGACAAGTAATGTCGGCTCCGGCTTTTCCCAGACAGAGGGTTTGTCATGACACGGCTGTTAAGCTGGGTATTGACACTAATTTTTTACAAAGAGCATGTTCGGAGGATTTGAAATATAATATTGATATAAGTGCAGAATTTCTGGAACACCCTGTAGAACTCTTTGGAATCATACAAGTCATTCCCGGTGATGTGGAAGATGTGGCCTTAACTGAACTAACCGGCTTTGAGAAGATTAATCTTATAAAATCAAATATATATTGTAAGGAATTTTATTATCGGATGGATTTTAAACCATCTTATTTTAAAAAGATTATAAACCTTGCCAGGAAAATACATGCCTTCCGTTTGGTCAGACCGATTGGTGAATTTACAGTCGAAAAACAGATAAATTTGTTAGTTAATGTAATTGAGTAATTTCAAATAAAGTAAGACAGGATATTGTAATGAGGAAACTTATAATTGTAATTTTTTCATTAATATTAATATATTTTCTTTGTGGTTTTTATAATGGACTAGAAATAACAAATTATAGTTATCAGTATGAGAAGCTACATGAGAAATTTGATGGATTCAAAATCGTCCTTATTTCAGACTTACATGGCAAGGTGGTTGGGAAGGATCAACATAAGCTGATCAGAGCTATAAGGTCCTGTAATCCGGATATGATTGCATTTACCGGAGATATAACTGATGGATACCATAAGGATTTATCACCGATCAGGGATCTGCTTTCGGGACTTTCAGGAAGTTATCCAATGTATGCCGTAACAGGCAATCATGAGAAGGATAATTTGCGAAATTATGAAGAGCTTCTAAATTGTTACGAGGAATATGGGGTATACTTTTTAGATGATGACTATCAGACGATTGACAAGGAGGGTGAGCACATTGGGATCTACGGTATCGCTTATCGAGATAGGAATCTTATGAAAAATGATATCAAAGGACCAAATAAAAATATAGATAACTTTAATATTCTTCTATGTCATGACCCGAATGCATTTTCAGACATTAGCTTGTATGGATATAATCTTGTACTATCGGGACACACTCATGGAGGGATTATACGACTTCCTTTTATTGAAGGACTACTAAACAATAACAGATCTCTCTTTCCAAAGTTTGATGGTGGAAATTTTTCTATGAACGGCAGCTCTATGATAGTAAGCAGAGGAATTGGAGATTCAGTATTTGCTAGATATTATAATCGACCTGAGCTTGTATGTATTACCTTGAATACTCGTAATAATTGAGATTATTAATGAAGGTGACCATGATGGGAAAGCTTTTGAAAGTAATAAAAAAATGCAGAAATCAGGGTAGTTATTTGGTATGGCTTGTTTCATATTCTCTACCCTATATTCCGAAAATTGCATTAGTTATGGCTTTAGGTATTGTGGATACCTTACTTTCTGTTGGCTTGGCAATCATATTAAAGAGAATTATTGATGGAGCAGCTTCCGGTGGAATTAATGGGGAGGTTATTCTAATCTACCTCGGGGGAGTATTGTTGTCTATGCTAATTGGTGCCATTAGCCAGTTAATCTCTACTGTATTGAATGAGAAGTTTTCCTTTGGAATCAGAAAGCAGATTTACGATAAAATTGTCCGATCATACTGGATGGATGTAAAGCAATATCATACAGGTGATCTTTTGACTAGAATGACTAGTGATACGGAAATTGTTTCTGAGGGCATTGTTGTTCTGATACCTACCATCGTCCGCCTATTCATTGAGTTGATCATAACATTCTTTACCTTGTTTTATTTTGAGCCAAGTCTTGCTGTTTTTGCACTTGTATTAGCACCTATTTCTTGTCTCATTTGCTTTATTTTAGGAAAGAAGCTTAAAAAGCTTCAGATTAAGGTGCAGGAATCGGAATCGAAATATCGGTCCTTTATACAGGAGAGTCTTAGCAATTTATTAATTGTGAAAGCCTTTGCCAATGAAAATAACTCTGTAGAGCGCTTGGGTGAGCTTCGTCAGGAGCGTTTTAATTGGGTATTTAAAAAGAGCAAAATGAGCCTTGTCAGTTCAGCAGTTTTATCCCTATCCTTTCAACTGGGCTATATAGGAGCCTTTACTATAGGAGCCTTTCTTTTGGCGAAGAAAGCAATTACCTTTGGCACTATGTCCGTCTTCATGACCTTGGTTAATCGTATTCAAGCTCCGATTCTTGCACTGGCACATACGATACCACGTATCATATCTGTTCTTGCTTCGGCAGGAAGAGTCATAGAGTTGCAGGATATGCCCCTGGAGATATCTGATAGAACCTATATTGACACCACCCATGTTGGTGTCAAGGTGGAGAAGCTTTGTTTTGGCTATTCAGATGATATAGTATTGGATAATATTTCCTTTACGGTGAAGCCCGGAGAGTTTGTAGCAGTGGTAGGAGCCTCTGGAATTGGAAAGACAACACTAATCCGCTTGATTATGTCCTTTATCCATAGTGCAGCTGGATCGATTCAGTTTATTAATAATAAAGGTGAGTCTGAAAACGTAAATGCTGGTGTTAGAGAATTTATTTCATATGTTCCCCAAGGAAATACTTTGTTTAGCGGTACGGTTAGAGATAATATTCAAATGGGAAAATTAACTGCCACGGAAGATGAAATTCAGGAAGCTTTGAACTTATCTGCCTCGGCGCATTTTGTTCAACAATTGCCACATGGGTTAGATACCGTAATTGGTGAAAAAGGACATGGTTTATCGGAGGGACAGGCACAGAGGATAGCAATTGCCAGAGCATTGATTCGAAAGTCACCATTATTGATTTTAGATGAGGCAACCTCTGCACTGGATGAGCCAACAGAACTAAAGGTAATAGAAGGAATCCGTAGTCAAAAGCCAAGAATAACCTGCCTTATCATTTCACATCGAAAATCAGTGCTAGGCTATTGTGATAGGGAATTGCAAATCGATAACAAAAAGATATCAGAAAACATAGCTTAATTTGCTGTCTTATCTATTATCGTAGATGGCTGTATGGTGGGCAAAGATGGAGTTATAAGAAACTAATAAATAATTATGGATCTAGACGGAAGCGTCGAAGGTACATTAACGCTGACATTTAGTAAAGCCACAGATGTCGAAAAGGGCTTCAATTTACAGAAGAAAAACTTTTCGGGGGCTTATGGCTCATTAAGCAATAACCTTGGACAGAAAAGTTATAATATGCCTTTTGACAGACTAATCGCACATTAGGCAATGAAAATGAGCGATATCTGCCAAACAGCTTTGATATAAAGGTTCTCGGCAACAAGACGATAACGGCGCAAAACGGTGCGGTTACTACTTCGCTAAACGAAAACCAACTACGTATTGTGCTTTATTGGGGAGAGCTTCCATCTGACTTGGATTCACACCTCGTAGGTCCTGATGTAAGTGGCGAAAAGTTCCATATATACTATTCGAACATGTCATATTATTCGAATGATGTAAAGATGGCAGACTTAGACCTGGACGATGTATCAAGCTATGGTCCGGAAACAACGACTATTTACTCACCTACAGACGGGATGTATGCTTTCTATGTTCACAACTACACTGACCGCTACGAATCAAGTTTAAAATGGATATGAAAAGGACCCTTCACAGAGTCCTTTTCATACTATTTGTCAATAAATCTATAAATATTGTTCGCCATAATTATAATGCTCCACTACATAATCAATATCCTTATCTCCTCGTCCACTTAAGTTTACTAGTATGGAACCCTGCTTCATCTCCTTTGCTTTCTTCATTGCATAAGCAACCGCATGGGAGCTTTCAAGGGCAGGAATAATACCTTCGAGTTTTGAGAGTCTAAAGAATGCTTCAACGGCTTCTTCATCCGATGCTGTTTGATACTGAACTCGACCTAAGTCGTGTAAGAAGGCGTGCTCTGGTCCTACGGATGGATAGTCAAGTCCACTGGCAATCGAATATACAGGAGCAGGCTCTCCTTTTTCATCCTTTAACATAATACTTTCAAAACCATGTAAAACACCTCTGTCACCATAAGTCATAGAGGCAGCATGGTCTCCTAGATTGGAGCCTTTACCAAGGGGCTCTACACCAATAATATCTACGGGCTCATTTAAGAAAGGAATAAACATACCCACAGAATTACTACCGCCTCCGACACAAGCACAGACAACATCAGGAAGTAACCCGGTCATTTCTATGAATTGATCCTTTGCTTCATAGCCAATTACAGTTTGGAAATCTCGTACCATCAAAGGAAAAGGATGAGGTCCTAGAGCTGACCCGATACAATATATCGAGTCTTTATAATTCTTTGCGTAGGATTCAAATGCAGAATCGACTGCTTCTTTAAGTGTTTTTAAACCATGAGAAACTGGAACGACTTTCGCCCCAAGTATTTTCATTCGGGTTACATTTGGGGCCTGCTTTGCTATATCTACTTCTCCCATATGAATTTCACATTCTAAACCGAAGAAGGCAGCAGCAGTTGCAAGAGCAACACCATGTTGACCTGCACCGGTTTCCGCAATAAGCTTTTTCTTACCCATGAACTTAGCTAGAAGACCTTCGCCCATGCAATGGTTAAGCTTATGTGCACCAGTATGATTTAAGTCTTCTCTTTTTAAGTATATTTGTGCGCCACCAACATGGGAAGATAAGCGCTCACAGTGATAGACAGGTGTAGGGCGACCTTGGAATTCTTTACGAATTCTTCTAAGCTCATTAATAAATTGAGAAGAATGGCAGATAGTTTGATAAGCTGCCGATATTTCTTCAAATGCAGGTATGAGCTCTTCGGCAAGATAAGATCCCCCATAGACACCAAATCGACCATTAGTATCTGGATAGTTTCGTAAGTAGGTTCTATAATCCATATATTCCTCCTGAGTAGTTTAACGAGTTAACGTTTTAATATTTTAATAAAGTATAACAAGAATGTATAAAGATTACAATACCATTCATCCAGCCACTCGATTATGGAACATTTCCGTGATACGCAAACCCTATTAAATCAAGGAGGAAAGCACGCTGTCTACAAAGTGTCTACAATCAGTTTACAATTGTTTTAAGTAAAAACGTTATATGTTGTAAGTGCCTTATGTATATGCTAAAATGAGTTAAATGTTGTAAAATCTGGTCGAATATAGGAACTTGATTTGATATCAAATAAGACGAAAAATACATTTTTGAAGATTACTTGGTGTTACAACAACTAAACACAAGTATGTTAAAATAAGCACAAGAAGTAAATTAATAATATTTTTTAAGCTTAATACTATAAAATATAATGCACTAACCTGTTGGATTATGGTTAAGCGTCCATATACCATTACAATACACTTTGATTCTAAAGGCGGCTCAAAAGTAAATTCAGTAGAAATATTGTTTGATGACTTTGACGCTGTTAATTATGGTGTTGGTCGGAGAAACTGTAAATATTGGTCATGTCCTTCGGTATAGTAGCCTTATAGAAGTATGGAGTATTTCATATTATTATTGCTGATATAACTTTTACAATAAGGATAAGGGGGATTAGTAATATGTCAGAGCTCATTATAAGAAATCCTGGTGTTGGTGCATTACTTATAGAGGCAGGAGTCAGAAGAATATTGGTTGATGCTTTTAACACATTAATAAATCCGATTGATATTTTGCCTGGAGATATCATCCTATTTACGCATGACGATGGAGATCACTTTAGCCCCGATAAAATACCTTTCATTAAGGGACAAAATATCACGATTTTAGGACCACCATCTATTGTTAAGCCTATACTTGTGCAGGAAAAGGTTGATTTGAATCAGATAGAGGTTCTATATTCCAACAGCTATGCAGAACCGTCAAATATAACATTTGATTCTATCAAAGTTACATGTTACCATACATATCATTTTAATCATTGGGATCCGATACACAACAGCTATCTATTAGAGATTTTTGATAAGAGACTATATATTACAGGGGACAGCCTATTAACTAAGGAAATAGCAGAAATAATTGGTGAGATGGACGCAATTGTTTGTAATTTGGTGGAACAAGGGTATCTGAAAGGATTAGAGGAATCCGAGGTGGCAATACATCATACATTAAGTTATCTGCTAAAAGTAAGAACGGAAGGGAGGGCAAAAAAGGTTATCGGTATACATCTCCAAAGCTTTCCTTGGTCTGTTGATGAACATTCTATGAGGGAGCTTGTGAAACTTAATGACTTTCGGAATATTATAATACCCATCAGTCCGGATGAGGAGATAACTATCTAATAAGGAAATGCAATTAAAAACAAAGTTTTATATAAGTGTGTACCCAGAAGAATAGATGTCTTAGAAATGAGGTTAAACTATGAACTTCCCATTTTGCTTATTAGCGAATGTATAGGGAATGAAGAAAAGCTCGTAATAGTATTAGATTATGAGCTAGGTAGAAAAGGAACATTTAGTTGAGAATGACATCAATCAACAATGTACAATAAATGTTGATGGTAGTATCAACAGAGGAGTTTGACAAGGATTGTCGATATAAATACTAAGGGGGTTGCTATGGATAAGATTAGCAGGAAAAACTGGGCTTTGATCTGGATTTTGGGGCTGGCAGGACAGCTCTGCTGGAATGTAGAGAATGCATGGTTCAATTCATTTGTGTATGAGAAGATTGCACCAAATCCGTCCATTGTTTCTTGGATGGTGGGTGTAAGTGCAGCGGTTACGACCTTTGCAACCTTTCTTATCGGAACGGCTGGCGATCGAAGGGGAAGAAGAAAACCATTCATTGCAATGGGATATATCCTATGGGGAATATTTACGATTGCTTTCGGCATATCGGAATTTCTTCCAATCAGCTCCATATTTGCAGCCGGATGCTTTGTTGTAGGCATGGATGCAATCATGAGTTTCTTCGGCTCGGTAGGGTATGATAGTGCATATTGTGCATGGACAACCGATATTTCAAATAAAGGAAACCGAGGACAGATCGGCGGGGCATTTGCTACTATGCCAGTACTGGCAACGATATTCGGTTCCGTGGTATCGGGAATTTTGATTGATGCACTTGACTTCTTTGCTTTCTTTATTATCATTGGGAGTATCGTTTCACTGGTCGGCGTATTATCACTGTTTACTCTACAGGATTCTCCGACCCTAAAGGCAAGAAAGGATCCGAGGGGTTTTTGGCACCAGTTCTTTTCAGTGTTTAATTTTAAGACCGTACATAGAAATAAGGAACTCTTTTGGGTTTTCATTGTCATGATGATATATTTCATTGGATTTAATGTATATTTTCCATATATAACGATTTATTTCGTGAATTATCTAAAACTGGATTTCACCTTAACTGGAATCATCCAGGGTATCAGCTTACTACTAGCCGTCCTTCTTACGATTCCAGCTGCAAAACTTATCAACAGTGGGAAGAATACAAGGGTTATATCAGTTGCGCTTCTTATTAATGTTGTGGGACTTATTGTTATCTGTATAAGCCAATCACTTATTATACTTGCAATAGGGATGCTGCTTACCGGAGCAGGATATGTAATCATTCTGCAGACCTTAACAGCCTGGTATAAGAATTTATATCCGGAGGATCAGAGAGGGCAGTTTGAAGGTATAAAGCAGTTATTTTATGTCTGTATTCCGATGATAATTGCCCCGATGTTATCTAACATCATTATTACGAATTATGGTGTTGCAGGTGTTGTAAATGGGAAAGAGGGAATGATACCAAATGAATTTTTATTTGCAGCATCAGCCGCTGCGACCTTATTCACCTTACTACCACTTTTTCGTGCAGGTAAATTAATGAATGAAAGAAATCGGAAGGATAATGCAGAAACGAAAAAGTAATTGTAGGCCATAGGAAATATATTTATGCTATAGTAATTTATATGGAATAAAAAAAGTCTTGCATTAGGTCTGATAACAAAATTAAGCGATAACCCGAAGATAGAGAAAGTATGTATAGAAATTATTTTCAACAAAGCTTATCCACCAGAACTATTCAATGAATTACCTATTGGGTTTGAATTATTACCAGCGAATGAAGATAAGAGCTTATTATGCTTCGAGACCGAGATAAAAAGTGAGATTTACAACACAAATACTTCGTTGATTATCGAATCGCATATACAGAAATTGCAAGATTGGATAAATGGTCTTGATGAGAACAGCACGAAGGCCATACTCTTGTTGTTTGGTCTGCTGTAAGCGAAAGAAGATTAGCAAATTATCATTTAGCAGCTTTTGATTCAAACATTTGATATAATTGTTGGTATGAGGAGAAGCTAAAATTAGAAAGGTGGTATTGATATTCTTTATTGTCTAAAGCATCGAGTTTATCTTGATGAAAATCATAAATGTGAAAGCAAAGACATCATTCATGTAACCGAAAACATGAGTAGAATAGCTGATAAATTATATGACTTGGGATTTGGACTGGCAGCTGCTACATATTCTGTGTCTGAGATTATTGGATATACTGATCAAAGGATTCGTTTAGATATAGAATTTAAGACAAAGTACAACAAATCACTTTTACCGGAGTTACCTAATGGTTGGGGGTGGTGCGATTTTCAAGAGCCTGTAAGAACAGTAGATAGATGGGGGCATTATCATACAGAAAATGGTTCTATAAAAAGCTCTCTTATTTATTCAAAAAGAATTAATTATAAAGACATCCAAAAAGCACAGGGAAAAGCGATAAGAGTAATAGAGGAGTTACTTGTTTATTTGAATACATTTGATAGGGATGGTATTATGGCTGTTATGACACTTCTTGATAGTTAGTACATAAATGTAACAGCGCGAGACGGGATTCGAACCCGCGACTCCGCAGTAAGTTGGCCTGAATTAATAAACCTGTGTTGACACTCTATTGGGTCATAAGATATCATTTTTTCATTTTCATTAATATTAGAAATGAAAATATATACTTGATTTTAGATACGACTAGATTTATAATAATTATGTTGATATAAACGACTTCAATTTGCTTACGAAAGGGGCTGATTAAATTATGAGAAAAGTAGATATGGTGATGAATCAATAATTTAATATTGAAGTATGCAAAAAGCATTCGCTTCCTTGCGTACAAGGAACCCTTTAGTAAATACTGTATAAACAGACTTGCCAACGGGCAAGTTTTTTTGTACCTAAAATTGGAGGAAAATCATTGAAAATGAAAGAAAATGTAATACAAATGCATGCTATTGTTTGTGAAGTTCAACGAGAATTGTTTACGTTGATATGTGAACATGGAGAGATTCATGCCAAATTAAGGGGAGTATTTTACAAAGAAAACTGTATATTCCCAGTTGTAGGGGATAAGGTATTAGTTCACTTTAATCAAAACGGAGATTCTATTATTGAAAAAGTTCTTGAAAGAAAAAGTAAGTTTTCAAGATCGGATTTTTCAGGACATGCGGCAGGTTATGTAAAAACAATAAAAGAGCAGGTGCTTGCAGCAAATTTTGACTATGTTTTTATAGTTGATTCACTCAATAAGAATTTTAATGTGAATCGTATCACAAGATATATAAGTGTAGCTTTAAAAAGTGGGGCAAAACCAGTAGTAATTTTAACAAAAGCTGATTTATGCAACAACGTTGATTATTATATTAAAGAAGTCAAAAGCATATCAGAAAATATTGATATCTGTATCATAAGCGCAAAATCAGGAATTGGCATGAAGCAGCTTGATTCTTATTTGAAACGTGGTAGTACAATTGTACTTCTTGGCTCATCAGGTGTTGGAAAGTCTACTCTTGTAAATGCAATTGCAGGTGAGGAACTAATGGAAGTCAGTGAGATACGTGAAAACGATTCAAAGGGACGTCATACTACCAGCCACAGGCAATTGATAATGCTTCCATCAGGAGTTGCAATTATTGATACACCGGGAATAAGAGAATTAGGTATGTGGGAAGCAAGCGAAGGGATTGATGATACTTTTTCAGATATAAGGGAACTTTTTGGAGATTGCAAATATAGTAATTGTACACATACAACAGAACCTAGCTGCGCTGTAAAAAAAGCAATTGAAAACAAGATTATTTTAAATGAACGCTGGAAATTATATTGTCAATTAAAACATGAAGATGAATGGTGTAAAAATAAAGCTATTTATACATCCAAACAAAAATTAAAGAATAAAATTAGCAGGATACAAAATAAGATAACATAATTATAACTCTTAAACAAGATAATCCTCAAATCTAAAGAAATTGTAAGTAGTTGCCTGCTGTTTGTTCGTGTATTCATAAACCTTCTTTTTAAAATGATGACCGGTTTCTTCAAAGTTTTTTGTAAACCATGCTTCCGGAAGCCATCACTGTCAGCTTCAACGTTAGCCCCATGATAGGGTATACACCGCCGATCCAGGATCCTAACACAGTTACGGTAATTAATCCTAATACAAATGAAGTACTGGGAACTATTGCTTAAGGCAGCATCAGGATGGATACAGAAGCTATATGTCCCGAACGTAAAGTAAATTCACCTATAATATGAGTTGTCTCGTATATTCTTTTTGCAATTTCTGTGCTACCCTTTTAGTATTTATGGCAACATAAGATTAGGCAAATACCCTAAATATCATGTCGTTTAGTAATAATGTACTTAATTATACTTTTCGTGGTATAAAAAGTCGATCAACGCCATAATCCATAAAATAATAGGCAGACTAGGATGAATATCCATGTCTGCCTATTATTTTAAAGTTTGTGATATTTATTAACTGCGTATAGCGATTCTTATGCAATAATGTACGAATGTTCATACACGATTGCAAATCTATATTAAGCTAATACTACATTAACAGCTTGTAAGCCACGTGCACCCTGAGCGATATCAAACAAAACATCTTGATTTTCGTCTAAAGACTTGAAGCCTTCTGTAGCAATACCTGAGAAATGTACAAATACATCTTCACCAGATTCGTTATTAGTAATAAATCCAAAACCTTTTTGTGCGTTAAACCATTTTACTGTACCTTTATTCATTAAAGATACCTCCTAATATAATATTTTTGAAGTTTTAGGTTGAAAATAAAAAATCACATATTTTTGTAAATCATTAACACGTTTAATGATTTACAAAAATATGTGAATCAAAACTTGCATCTAAAAACAACTAGTTAAC